>JAABUZ0100000592.1_pt1 | contig 86581 bp, 84 predicted proteins | sample 5562091 | NCBI WGS metagenome assembly JAABUZ01 (sample SAMN12813069, study PRJNA571459) | rock metagenome | isolation source: Antarctica rocks | place: Antarctica: Victoria Land, Linnaeus Terrace sud | collected 2015-12-21
CCAATTTCGCACTCTTTGGAAATGCATCCGTCACGGCTATGTACATACTCTCTTCATCGTTCTACTGTACATACCTCCAACAGCACCAACCCCTTTTTTCATATCCCTCTCCCTTCAACTTTCAAACCCCCTCCCCTCCCCTCCCCTTCCACCCACTACCACACCCACCACCCCCAAAAACAACCCCCCTCTCCAAACCTCCCCCACCACCCCAACCCCCTCCCAACCTCTCTCTCCACCACACAGAAACACGACAAACAGCCAGCCAGTCTCCTACCTCGTAATCAGATTTCTTTTTTTTTTACATATGCGGCTTTAGAGTATATATATATATATACTGTAAATAAGCTTATATACGGTTTTGTATACGGGTTTGTGTACGGGGTTTGTATACGGGTTTTGTGTACGGGAGGGAAGAGGAAGAGGAAGAGGCAGAGGCAGAGGAAGAGGGGTTGGGAGAGAGAGGAGAGAAAAGAAAACAGCTCAGGAACAAAATTTAAACAAAACGATATAATAAGAAATAAGCCCCCCCCCCCCCCCAAAATGATGATTTCGGACAACGTCGTTCGTTTGATATTTACATACACATACATATATATATATATTCCCCAGGGAAATCGGTGCGTCGTTTTTTCGTTTTCGTTTCTTCGTTTCAAGACGATTTGTTATTTATTTTCATTACGGAAAACAGTCTAGTCGCCGGTTGAGCTTTCAAAATACATAACTGACTCGCTTTCCACTCGGGTCTTTCACTGAATGCTTTTTCGATACGGGCCACTTTTGGACTATCTACCTATTCATCTGCCCCCTGCCTAGTTTCGGTTCTATTATCGAATGGTTCAGTAGGGTTTACGGGAGTTGGTGTGTTAGGAGGTTTTAGTGTTTGGAGGCTGGGGGTGCGAGATGGGGCGTGTCTACATATGCTTGAATAGTGTGGGAGGAGATTTGAGTATACTTGATGCTTGTGGGATATGGAAGTTCCGGAACGCCTACGCGATGCCGCTCGATCTCTGCGCGAAAGAAATCTAAGCTGAAACGCCCTGCCATGCTAACCCCCGAGCCAGATCCCAGATACCACAGCTTGTACTGTCGATTACCCAAATTCATCCCGCAATTCGTCCTCATTCCTCGAGCCCACAAACGCGCGGCGGACGAAGGTAAACCAGACTTTGTTGGTGCCTTTGTGCTTCTTGTGCTTCTTGTGTTTCTTGTGCTTCTTGTGCTTCTTGTGCTTCTTGTGCTTCTTGTGTTTCTCGTGCTTCTTGTTCTTCGCCGCTTCCACCTCTTCGCCATCCTCCGCTTCCTTTTGGCTCTCTAAGCAGAAATCGAGTTGAGAGCCGCTGGATTTGTACCTCCCGATTCGCGCAGCCAAGTCGATATAACTCCTGACTGTCAAGTCCTTCAAACCGTAGACTTTATCAGTCTTAGTGTCATACTCAACCTCATACTCAAATCTATCATGCTGTCTTTCCTCCTTCCCCTTCTTGGGGTTTTTGCCAGAGTGTTTGCCTTTGTGCCAGCGTTCGGCGTCAACTGTGTCATCCAGCGTGGCTGGGATAAAGTTGGGCGAGGCGGGTAGTGCGTCGGAGACGAAGTCATCGTTTATATAGGTGAGGTTGGCGTAATATTGGGTGTAGGAGAGCAAGGTGAGAGGTTGGGGGGAATAAGCAGGGCCAGGAGGGGAAGACTTGGAGGGGGGTAATGGGAGAGGCTGTTTGGGTTTTTTGGGCGATGTTTTGCGATTTTTGCCTTCAGTCACTATTTCGTATAGTTCGTGCCCAGGATCCAAAAAGTCAGGCTCCTGGGTGCCGAGCGCTTCAGACTCTAGGAACTCTGGTGATGCCTTAGAAGCTAAGCCAGTGATATTGTATTCAAATACCCGGAGAGTAGGAAAGTAGTTTGGGACGACGCTGGGACCAACAAGGGTGGCGCTGTAGCGTTCGGCCCATTGACCACCAATCTTGTCGAAGAACTTTTCTTGTTTGGATTTCTTCCCATTTTTCTTATGCTGCTCGACGATCTTGTCAATACTATCCATTATCGTCGCCACATTCTTCTTTGCTTTGGGCGGGTCTGGAAATTTGGACCACTCTTCACGTAACTCTGTCAAGTAATCGGCTGATGATTGTGTAGTAAAGTCTTCATCGAAGGCCGTCCGGGACAAAGCATCCTCGATCCCATTCTGCACCTTTATGTCAATATCCTTGGAGTCTTGAAGCATAAAGTGATCAACATTCATATGTCCGTACAACCCTCCGACAACAACATCTCGATATTGCTTCATCCACAATGTATATTTCTGCCAACATGTCTCATCCCAGCTAAGCTTGCTGTCGGTCCTTGCAGGGGGTACATGACCGGTCATAATAGCCTTCAACCCCCTTTCACGGAGGAATTGCAGCTGTATCCTGAGCCATTCCATTTGTTCATACCCCGGCTCTGACGGCTTGGCGCATCCATCCACGGCGGTATTGGAATCAAAAAAATACAAAGTGTTGAGGCTGAACACCGCCAGCTTTTTCGGTATAACTTCGACAAAGAACCATCCTCCCCTGCTAAAACCATGCCGTTGCACCTCGGGTATGAATTTCCTCCATATGCTGAGATAATTCTTTGTCCATCTATTGGGACCAGGATCGAGGATGTTATGAGGCAAGATGTCGTTGTTGCCGAAGGTCGGAACAATCGGTATTGTAAAGTCGTTTGTAGGATCTGTGTCGTTGATATCGTCGTTCTTGCCAAAGACCTCGACAAACTTAGTCACCAGCAGCTCGTTCAGTTCTACAATCTGCTGGTCTGTCCTTGGGATTTCCTCGTCATTGTCATGACGTGCTGAATCGCCTGTCCAAACGACAAAATCTATAGTATCCTTCAGGTTCTCGTCGATCCACTTGAAAGTAGCGTTGATCAGGGAGATTGGGGAGTCGCAATCGCTGGTCTCGGCACCCCAAGCGCCAGCCGGCCCTTGACCTCTATGACATGCCGAATCCTGTTCTGTAGACGAATGGTATTTGTAGAAAGGGTCGGGATGCAAATCTATAAAACAATAAGCGACAACCCTGATCAAGAGATTATGTGGTAGTAAAGTACCTGTAATGTGCAAGAACTTCCCCCGCAGTCCCCTGCTTTTGACAGAGCTGTCCAGCAGCTCCGACTTGCCAGTAGCGGCAGATGTCGCAATAAGCGGTTGCTGTTGAGTAGGGAATGCACTGCTATAGCCAAAGAAAGTAAGAAAGAGAAGAACTGCTGACAGATGGCCGTGCATGTTGTCGGGCGCGGCAAAAGCAAGTACCAGGGACTTAGGGAGGTAAGTTTAGATCATGATATAAGGTACAATGGCCTAGACAGCGTAGCGAAGTACTTTCGACAACGTCGCCGCCAACCTGCAGCAGCGACTTGGAATGGTCTCAGATTTGTTTTACTGATGATGCAGCCTGCAGGAACAAAACCCGGGCCGGGATACGCCTGTCGCAATTAGCCTTACGCTATTCCCTCGATTGGTCCCTTTCTCAGCCCTTACTTTTTCCTAATACTCTTGTCTTCCGAATGATAAAAGAGCAGACAGTTGAGAGCAGATAAATAAAAGGATCAAGACGAACCATGCTTCAAGTCCTGGTGCACGCGACTGTTTTGTCGGATGATGCCTTGTCCAGACATGGTCAGCCAACCCTACGGCCTAGCCAACCAACCTTTGAGGGTGTCATGCCCCCACACCACCGACTTACCGTACAATGTCCAGGCTTTCCAGTTGTATCGATCATGACAACAACTCATGTCATGCGACTCGTCGACGCGGTTAACAGGTAATTTCTCTGATCATACTGTTCAAGCGTACAATTTGCCTTGTGCAACTTATGACGATGTCTCTCGTCCTACATGAGCTTGCGTTTCAACCATTCCTCGCTTGTTCAACCCTTCAACTTTTGAAAGATCACGTCAAAAGAGTTTGTGTTACTGTTCCGGTCTTGTCTTTGCCGCGCTGGATATTCTTTTGTCTCATTTAGGCTTCCATGATTTGAAAGAATGGAAGTACACTGTTAGGCTTGCATTTCGAAGTGGCAGATCATCAACTATGCTTCTCTTTTTGAGCGGCTACTCCGTTCTAATCGTTATTTTAAAGTCGGGTCGAGGAAGGTGCGGCAATTGCATTTTGCAACACTCAAGGTTATGCCTCATCGTTGTTTTCTTCCTGAGTATGCGCAGGAATACTGCTACCTCAGTGCAGTAATATACAGATAAAAGCTATACTAGCCTCTTGAATAGCGATCCACTTAGCGTTGAGTGCCATCAAATACTTGTGTCATCTTTCTTGTGTGCTTTGAGCGGCCTGCAACGTACAACGACAATTTATTCGATATCTAAGGTACCTCTCCACGGTGAGAAGCCTAGTTGGGCATGAGAAATATTCTATAGGGAATTTTCCAGTGCTCGTATAATCATTCCTGGTTAGCCGCACGCGTTTTCCTTCGAAAAAGAAAAAGAATTTGTCCAACATGAATCGATGTGGTCTCGCTAATCAAGTAGTACCCTCCACCCTTCCGTGCTTGAAAGCACAATCGTCAGCGTCTGTTTCTCTAGCCGTCGCTGGGCGCTCGGGTGCGCATACCCCTTGCCAGGCCGGTCTCAGGCGGCGATGTGGAAGTGCTGTTCTAGCCCCTCCTCCATGGCAGCGGGGACAGTGAGATAGCCATGGCAGCGCACCGCGATTTTGCCGTTTAAGCCCGCTTGGATAATCCGCCCAACAGCGCGGCATTCGTTGTGGAACGGATACATGTGGGCGTAGAGGAGGTCGAGAGGAACGAGGCAGATTCCGCTGTTGGGACGTGGGGCTAGGTCTTCTGAATCTTTGTAGTATTCGAGTTGCAAGCGTGTTCTCAAGGTCAGTCGGACTTCGAAGTACGGGGATTGATGAGATAGCTAAGGAAAAGCTGACTATCTTGAGTGCGTACGGCTTCGAGGTGATGGAGACTTCGAAGACGTGGGATTGGGCTGTGGTGGCGGGGTCGCTGAGGAGGTGTTTGAAGTCGATGCTTGCAACGTGGTCGTGGAAGGGATGGAGCTTCGGCCCTTCGCATTGGGGCAGAGGCTCTTGTTGTAGTTTGCATATGGAAACATATGTAGTCCTTGCCATGTCGAAGCCCGCTGTAAGGTCTGCGATCCAAGAAGAGGTATGTGAATCATAATGCAATCTCCTGTGCAGGCGCTTTTTCTGAAGCTTGTAAGAACCGTTCTTTGGAACTTCATGAAACACACGTAGATCAGAGTTGGAGGAAATCTATGTTCGAGAACAAGGCTGGTATGATCCTCCGTCATGGTACATGAGGAAAGCAGAAAGTAAGAAAGTGTGCGGAAAGAAGGGTGATGATGCGGAGTTTTCATATCAGCAGAAAATGTCTTGAAACAGAACGAACTGGAGATACACGCACGACGATGAGGAAGTATAAATTGTTTGAACAAAGTGCGCAATTGAGTGAGACGTGCATGTCTGGCCGAGTTTTCAGATTCTGGTATCTTCCAAACCTGGAAATTTAGGCAAGTATAAAGGTCATCGAATATCCAAAGCCTGCTTCGATCCCGCCATGATCCTTTTCGTAGTTATCTCGGTATCTTAATTCTTCATACTTTGCAATGACTCTGTTACCCATATGTAAAAGCGTAAAAGCCCTACTGACCGGCACTAATTCGATTTCCAAGACTTTCTAGATCGATTAGCTCCAGAGATTGGGTGAGGTAAGGGGCACCATTTCTATACGACAAATCCATTGTCCAAGTGATTCCGCTTGTCGGCATTCTCATAGCGTAATCATCTCCCTCTCTGCTATTGCACTAAATACCTCTCTCTCCCCGGGTATGACATTTCTCTTAGGCGACGAGCGTAAGCCGGTAGGGGAAATTCAGCGAAATTGAAAGAAGCATAAGGAACGATGCTGGTTTCATTTTTGGGCAGGGAGTTTGTATGGGGTTCAGGGTGAGTGTCCTACCTTCGTCCCAGTCCATCCTACCCAAGGAAACAGCCCATTGTCCACGATATCTTCAGAGACTTCACATCAACCTCCGGTTCGAGGAAAAAGCATATAGGATACAAAGAGGGCGAAAAGGAGATTTCGGGACGTGTTTGTGCAGGATGCCACTTGCTGAGTGGTCAATATGGGCACCTGGTCGTTGTTTTCGGGCTTTCGCCTCGACGGAGGAAGAGTTTGATGGTTTGCGAAACCCGTGTGGGTCCACTTGAAGAAAGATGCGTTGGGGAAGAGATGATGAGAGGGACGAACAGACTAAGTGGATGGTCTCCGTGATAGTAGGAGGGTAATTAGAAAATTAGGCTATGAAATTTCGATCAGCAAAGGCCTAAATCTCAAGGATCAGTTAGCCGTAATGCCGTGCCCATCCGAACGCCACGCTTCCCACACGCAAAGCCCAACCCCCTACCACCCACTAGAAGCCGGCCCAGGCGGTACCCTCTGATAAGCCGCCCCATGCCCTTGTGAAGATAGCGCCATGTCCTTCCTCCTGACCTTAGTACTATTCGCTGCGCTCAACTCCGACCTCGCCTGGCCCGCTGAAGGGTCAGGCGACGGTAGTTCGTAGGATGGCTGTGGCGAGTTTCGGGGTAAGGGTGTTATGGGGGTGTTCTCTAGTTCGCTGACGGAAGGGTAGCCGGGCGGATTTGCGGGGGTGGAAGGGGCGGAGGGGTTGTAGGGCGTGTACGCTGGTGTTGGGGTTGGGTAGGGCGAGTCTTTCGGGGGTGTTAATCAGTATACGGAGAGAGTTGGGAAGTGAAGGGATTACCTTGGTAGGAGTCCTGCTTGAGTTTATGCGAGACAACCTCGACGCCTTGCGCACCGCTGGAGAAAGGCGATTTGTTAGGGCCTAGATTTTGTTCGCTCTTCTGTTCTCGAGAGATTTTGGTTCTTCGGCGACAGTAAAAGAGTATTAGCCCGATTAGGAGGGCTAGGACGGCGACTCCACCAACTGCACCGCCAGCTATCGCTCCAGTTGATGTGTTATGTGAGGACACGACTGGCTGAGCTGAATTTGTGGGCGAGGCGCTTGCGGCTGCTGCTGATGATGCTGACGACGCTGCCGATGAGGTAGATGAAGCGGAGGAGCTGGTGGAGGAAGTTGAGCTCTCAGAGGCCGAACTTGGACTAATAGAGGTAGACGAAGATGCTGAGTCGGTGGCTGATGGAGAAGCGCTCGACGGCAGAAATGAGGCTGCAAGCTTCGGATTTGAAGAAAGAAACCCAGCCGTAACATCTCCTACCGGACATCCAGACGTGCATGGACTAGACTTGCAGCAGCCCATGAATGGCGGCGACGTCGCCCCACAAGTATACCATCGGCTACCAGTCGAACATTGCTGGTCAGGAAACTGGCCAAAGTAAGTAGGATCGAAGCTGGCTGGCGCCAAATCTCCATCGGAGCAACCATTGCTGCAAGGCTCAGAGTTGCAGCATCCTACAAAGTTTGACCCTGATGCGCATGCGTACCAAGTGCCTCCACTCGGGCATGAAGGATTGAAGTTTTGTCTTGCAAAGATGCGGGACATTTTGGAGACTGAGATGTGAGATGCAAGAAACACAATTGAAAAAGCCTCCGGAGAATACACAAACGCAATTCACAGGGGGGAGAAGACGAAGGAATGGGATCGGCAAAGAAGGGAATGTTGTCTGTGGCCGGTCCAACAATACGACCCTTAGGGTCTGTACTCAGCCTCTTCGAGTGGAAGATGAACTGCAAGAATTGTTTGCTATGGACTTAGCAGTAGTGGCTGGCTAGCCTTTGTTGGTTCGCAGACACTATTCGGGACGAAATACGACGGTGTTCACGGTAGTGTGAGGAAAAAGGAGTAGCGCGGTCTAGACGGCCTCCGGCAGGCCTGATGCGCCTGTTTCGGGTCGTACATACAGTACAAGGATGTCGGCTGCCTTTAACAGTAAGAAATCCTTCCGTAAAGGAGAACTGAAAATAGAAAAGGATTTAATGTGCTATGATCAAGTAGGAGATTGGATCCAGAATGCCAATTGACGCAAGGCCATGGGCGTACGGAATAGAGTAGAGTACACTGTACGGAATACATATGTTGCTGTCAATAATGTGCCAAATTAGGAAGTGACCTGAGGGCGGCGGAACCAATCCCCTTCCGCTCCGGCTCGCTTACGGTGACCAATGTATGAACTATGAAGTACTTCCGTATGGAGGTACAGTACTCATTTCCCATCCCAACTTCTAATCTCCCATTCCCGAATGATCACCCAATCTCCGAGGGCGCTCGATCTGAACGTCTCAGCCTCCTCTACCACAACTCTCGATGATCTACTCCCGCTCTGCTGGCGCGTCCAAGACTGCTCTTCCTGTCTTTCCACCCCTCATCCTTGCGGCTGGTGCCCCGTCGTACGTTCTCCCGTTCATACCTGGCATACAGTCAAATAACAAGAGATCGTCCAGTCGGGAATCTGCATACCCAATCAATACCCATTACCCCTTCTATCGCCCATTGTCAATGCGAAGATATGTCCCCTTGAGGCTGAACGATTCGAATTGCGAGCTAAGGGATTCGGCTGCGAGGTCAGTACGATCACGTTCTTGAGCGTGTTTGTTAGTATACTGGGTACTTTGGCTTTGGTGAGTTGGGGATGGGCAATCGCGTTATTCGTGCACTGGGCAAAAGGAAAGAGATTGTGGAAGAGATGGAAAGTGAGGTGCGCGAACATACGGGCCAAGGCCACGTCCTACAATTGGCGATGGAGGTGGAGCGGCAAGACGGATAATACGGAAGAAGTTCTCCGGTCCGAAAGAATCGTGGATGGAGAGGAACAACGACTTCTTGGATGAGCAGAAGATCAGCTGGCAGGATTGCAGCGAGCAGAAAGAGACACTTACTTCACACGGGCTTCGTCGAGCACGACATGACATTGCACCATTACCACAGAGATCTCGTCTCTTTGGTAAGATGCTTCGAACGGCATCTACCCTTGTCGACTTGCTGCAAACTGCTTGTCGAATACACAGCTGCAAGGAGAGCGCAGAGTGTCGCGATTGGAACCTCCAAATATCCCATGCAAATTGTGGAAGTTTCTACGAAGCTCTTCTGTGTACTGGACCAGTCACGCTCTTGAAGACACATCTTCAAACATGAGCCAATACGGGTCGAGAGGGCTGACATAAGCATACTGTTTGCGAAAGCGCGATATCGAGGCATATGCGATTCTTGCTATCCACAACAGCTATACAGTTTCCTACAATGATTGGCTACCACGGTCATACGAACCAGACCACAACCTCAGGCCCACTTAATGACTACCTTTGACTACCTTGCTGATCTTGTATTCCACAGTAACCGGCTTGCCATGCTCATAGATGAACCTTCCTGCCGCGACGAACGTCCCTGTCTCCAGTGCCTGCAGTTTCTCGTCACCGGTTTCGAAGCGTATCTCGATGACTTGAAATTGGGCATGATAGTCAGCAAGACTAGTGGTAAGAGAAAGAAAGCGGGAGTAGTAAGGTCCAAGGTCGACTTACAAGAGTTCCCAAATTCCGTCGACTTCGCATCCTCGTGTCCCTGAAGAATTGCCCCTAGCTCTGGTGTAATGTCTACAACTCCGGAATAGTTCACATACACCATCGCGCCACTTTCTTTATCTTTAACAACGCCATGGGCATTCAGTCGCATGTGTTTTCCGCTCGGGTCGTTGTGAATGTAATCGTTTCCTGTGCCGACGAATTCGGCGTCCAAAGAGGGAGAGAAACCGGGCTCGGACTTGATGGTGCCGCCGGTCATTGGCTGTGGATTTTGTCAGCTCCTTTGGAGCCCGAGAAAGGAAGAGATTGAAAGAGGAGATGATGACATACCACCACGGCAAGAGCGGTGCCTCTGGATGCAGACCCTGGGGGTTTCGCGCGTCACTGAAAGCCATCTGCAGGCCCTAAAGGGCTGTAAACCTACCAACACCTATGGGAGCATCGATGGTGACCTGCAATTGCACTCCATCAGTGACGGCCTCTATAAATGGAATTGGACGTCACATACCTGAATAGTCAATGCCGGCTGGAGATTGGGGAAGCCCGACGCCGACATCTTGGAAGCAAATATGGTAAAAGAGTAAGGCAATTGGTTTTTCCAGTTCTTTCTCTAGAAGATTGAATTGAATTGGATGCCGAGGGAAAGCTCGATATTCCGGTCATTCATTTTGGAGTGAAGGTTTTCGGAAGATAAATACCCCGGATTCCGAGCAAACCCCGCGATTTACCCCTCCATACAGTAGGTACCCAGTACCTTACCTTACTTTACTACCTTACTTTACCTTACGCTTGCCCTCCAAGTGTGAGACGCAGCGGACCAAAGGGCTGCTGGCCCAGAACCCGATTCAGATCCAATGCTAAGGTAAGCAAAGCCCCAGCGAGCGGGAACCGAGGTTCCCTATGCGAAGGCGAAAGCCAGCAAACAAACCCCCCGTGTGCGTACAGACTACAGACCACTAGCTAGAGAGAGTACAGTACACGCTGTCTCGTCAGAAGTGGAGATCCTCATCTAGTGACTGATACCACGCTTCTCAAGCCCACATGTTCGAAGTGCATACTCCCGTTACATTGGGCTCTGATGTGAAGGAAGCATAGAGGCCGAGGAGAAGTATAGAAAGAAGAACCGTCAATCGTCCCAAACCGTCACCTTTTCTAACCGTTGTCATTGACTGGCTTTTCCTCTTCTTCTCATGTTGTTTCATCATCACAACTTTGATGTGCACTCTCAAAGTTTCTTCGACTTCGAACCCTAGCCACATGGGGTCCTAGGCCTCACTGTCTGGCTGGTCATTCGGGTTTCGAAACGAAGCAGATAGCTTTCAAGTAAGTCTTGTCGATAAGAACTGTCTTTCGTATTTCGTCTCGCAGGTTGTGCTTCAGGCGTCGAACTATCATTGATCCACCTCAGCTCAGACAAGAACCTGCTATCCAGAGAGGGAATCTCTTTGAATCTCTTTTTCATCAAGCTTCCTTACAAACTTCACCCCAATGAATACCATAAGTTCGTCGCACGTTTTCTTTCAAGTCGACAGCCTTCAAGATATCATCCTGTTAATAGTTTTCAACTTGAGGTATCCAATCTGAATATAGACTCTTCTAAAAGATAGCAAAGATTAGCACAATTGCACATGACTTTCATTGCATCCTGCATGCGCTCAAGCCGCGCAGAGTAATGTATAGCCCCGTCTGGCATTGAGAACATCCCTCGCATTCTCAATAACTAAGCAATCGAAAGCCAAAGGCCCATTGGTCGAACATGCAACGTCGTACGAGCCGACAACACAGGAGTGCTCCCGCGGCGACGTCCCTTACGATAGCTGCGAAGAATCGACGAACCTAAACGTGCACCCCTTCAGTTCCTCCTTCCCTCCATCCATCGCAACGGTACACCTAACCACCTCATACTTGTCCGTCTCATCAAACAGCAAAGCCTCTTCACACTCTTTCGTCTGCACTTGGTACACCCATCCCCCTACGCACGCAGTCTTCGGACCGTCGACGAGAGCCTTGTATTTCCCACCTCACGACTTGATGATACCCCCTGCGACGCTCGCTGGTTTCAATATAGGATAATCCCCCGAGACACCTAGCACACGGGAAAGAATCCCATGGTCTGCGAGACTACCGTAGAAGAAATACCAGACCGCATACTCGTGTTGCGCAGGAAAAACCCCCATATCTTCATACTGCAACCGGGTGCGTGTGGTCGGTCCCCCGTTCCACACACAGGTGGGGTTACTACTACTACTACTACTACTACTACTCCTACTCCTACTCCTACTCCTACTACTACTACATACCTTACTACAGTATAGGAAAAGCAAAGGGGGAGGAAGGATGAGGATGAGGATGGGTTATTGCGATTCTCTAAACAAACGCGCGCGAGAGCCAACGGAAGACTTTCCTGGACGAAACATATATACTGTAGGTAGGTAACTTCTGCATAGTATTGTAGGAGAAGTTTTGGTGCGGTCTTTGGGAAATCTACAGTATCAACTGTTTTCGTTGAGAACTCCGGGTGAGGAGAGGGCTTGTCGAGTTCAGAAATCTAGGGAGTGTATATATATCAGTGTTGCAAAGATTTTCAATCAACGTGATCTCTAGAAACTTTCGTTGTTACTGAAGAAACATATTCAGCTCTATACTGCAGACTAACCCGTTACCAATAAAGAAGGGTATCTATCTACGACCATCCCACCAAGCAAAATTTTAACGCACCCCTCCCAATGGGGGAAAAAAAGGGAAATTGAATTATGCTACATGCGCGCAGTGTGAATGGACTCGTCAAGACATGCGGTCATGTCTCGTGAGTCGTCAAATGCCCTCCTTTGGATAATGTACAGTCCCAAGCTTTTCCGTGTTTCCGTTGCTTTTGGTTTCGAATATGCCACTGATGTGTATGCTTCCCAGATGGTATTTGTTTATCGCGGACTCCGCACCCTCAAACTCGGCACTGGCGGGAGCTCCTTGTCTTCCCTCCTCGGGGTCGTCCTAGCCGTTGTGCCAGGCGATTCGCCAACCCGCGGACTACTCCTTACACGCGGCGTGGTCGGTAACCCCTCCTCGTCCATCCTGGGACTACTCCTCACCCGTGGCGTGCTCGGCGTCCCCACACTCCCCACCTTGGGCGTACTCCCCGAACTCTTACTGCTCCCCAATCCCCTCTTCATCATCTTCCCCAGTATCTGCACCAGCTCCGCTGCATCCTCAAACATGTCGTCGTCCATGCCTTCTTGCGCGTTGTAAACATCTCGAATCGTTTGCTGCGCCAGTCTGCGACTGCCGTCCCCGTCGTGGAGGCAGTCGTAGAGGTAGGCGCAGTATTCGGTTTTGACGCTTAGGCGGATGGGGTGAGAGCCTGGGAGGAGGGCGTCGGCGAAGGAGGCGGCAGTGCTGAAGCAGGAGCTCGCGGTGGGGATGTAGTCAATTGCGGGCAAGAGGAAGGAGGCGCTGGATTTGGGGATTGAGACGGGGGCTAGGCCGGGGGGAAGGAGGGAGGAAGGGTTACGGACAGGGCCGCCTTCAATGGAGCTGGGGATGGGGGAGGAGCGTATGGAGGTACGATTTTGCTCCGGGGCTTTGCCTTTTGTGTTTGTTGCAGGGGAGGTGAAGGAGGGGATGGCCGTTTGATTGATGGAGGGTTGGTTGTGGAAGAGGACGAAAATGTGGTAAAAAGAGGCGCGGAGTTTGTAGGAGAGGACCTTTAAATCCACGTAATCGTCCACCATAGGTAGTATGTATTGTTCTGTCATGACAAGACCTTCTCTTGAGAGCCAGATGATACGATGGTAGAACTGGAGGGATTTGGTGTCGCGGGTTGTGTCGAGTTTTCGATGTCGGCGAGCGCGAACAAGGTATTTAGAGAGGATGACGGAGAGGCCCAGGACTTTGTAAAGCATGGAGGAGAGGAAAGGGTTGGCATTGTTTGTGCTTTTGGCGAGTCGGCCAAGGAACTTTTGATCCACCTCCGAAGAGGCCATCAAACTGTCCACGTGCAAGCTACCGGTAATCTGGAAGCGTGCCATTGTCAATTACGATGTTCTTGTCAGGAGTCGACAGAGCGAAGAAGCAGAAGAAATTGTCCGCGGATGATGTTTGATGGCGCCAACACAATCTTGAGGGTGTCCCACTTAACTACATGGCATAGGGAGTGAATGAAATAGGGACTCACGTATTGAGTTTGCTTCACTCATAAAAGTAGGTCGAATGATGTCGAATTCGACAAGGCGGCTGTCTCTGTCGTGATTGTATGGTCTTTTATATACCCAGCTAAACTTATACATACTAAATGCCTCTTCAAGCTCTTGTGAGTGTCACGGCCAATTTAGCAAGGTTTATTCACCCGCCGTATCGGAAGCCAAAACGAGCTTGAACGGCTGTGATTCGTGGTCTCTACGGAGCTACCCGCCAAGATGATTGGTGACAGCTCAGGACTATTCTTGATGATGTATGTTCCCAGCTTCAATTGGTGTATAGGTGCAATAGTCAAGCTTGGTGAATTTGATCTGAGGTTTGTATGGTAAAGGCGGGACTGGGCGATTGACGCCAGAGTTTTACAGACGTCTAACGAATACCTACGTCGCCGTCAGTATCAGGAAGCCTAATTTTGACAGTTCATACTCACAGCAAAAGATACAATATCAATGTCAAGCTCCAACCTTTTTTTCATCCACGTTATGCTCTTGTCAGAAGCTGCGCAGATGCTCAGCGTAAGCGATGGCGTTAATTGAGGGCATACTGCTCAATTGGAGCTGCCTAGGTACATTGGTGCCTTTGCTGAGGGTGCCGGGAAGAGATTTCTATTATTTTTGGTTTGCTGGTCGAGGCTTCGGTTCGAGCTTTGAATTTCGTGTTTTCCTGGTCGGCGATCAACAGGGAAGTCGGGGAGCCGCAAGACTACCGTAGAGCGCAATGTGTGGCTGCACTTCCGAGGGCGCCCACAAATCCATCAACTCATGCGCTGAGGCGTCGAAATTCGAGACGACAAGTGCAAGGACGGTATTTGACATGCGGTCAGAATGCCGTCGGATGGAAGAAAGTAATGGCAAGAAAGCTTTACTCTCAATGATGCAATTCGAGAGGCAAGCGGCATTTTAGAGTCTTGGACTCGAGCTGATGAACGGGCGTTGAGCTGGTCCTGCATGAAGCTTGCATACGTGTCAGACACCGACACATTCTCCCTCGAGAGCTGATCCTGGAGATCCCGGCATCGTGCTTAGGCGAAGACAGCCCAGCGCAGTGTCGACACGCACGATCTCTAGACACGGCAGACGGATCATGGGGGCCATCGGTAGAGACGCCTAAGAACGAGGATTTCTTGGTCTTTACTCTAGAGCATACGACTAAACAATGGATGATGGCAAGGCGTGATACCACTGACCAGTCTGGTCAAGCATAATGATTCAAGTTGAGAGGCTTAAGGACTGTTAGGCTGGTTAGGTGAGTTAGGCAAGTAATGGGAAGGACTGTTAGGCTGGTTAGGTGTGCTTAGGTAGGGATGAGCTGTAGGGTTGTGGCGCTGGGGACGATAATATGTATTCTATGTAGTTCTACCTTACGGAGTAGAATACTACAGTACACTCTGCTTTCAGGTAAAATACTCGTAATTTACTTGGCTGTGGCTCGTGCCTCCGTTTCTCTTCCATCTCCTAACAATTTACGCTTCGGACCTTCATCATCTGCTCCCGACTCGCTCTCCATCTCTCTGGATAGCCAGTGTATTTCGAGAAAAGGACTGCCAGCACATCACCAACCATCGCGGCTCGCCACTCAATATCCGTCGGCTTGTTTCAATAGAATGCAACTAGCGCAAAGGCCTGAAATCGACACGAACCCTTCAGTAAAAGGCGGTGAACACCCCCCCAATCCCTCATCGCTCCCTTTGGCCCTGCAATCTGGCACGATCGGATGTCCCTTCTAAACCAGGATACATATAAATCTTGATCTTGAATTAGCACTGGGAGCATTATCCTTGGTAAGGGATAGATACCGAGCCTGGTCCCAGATTTGTTAGACACCGCTTGTTGGTTCCAGTCTGCCTGCGAATTGCTCTGTTGAATTTTGGGTTCCCAACGTTAAGAAATCGCGCCGTGAACCGTAATGTTCTTTGTCGGTTTTGCGCTGGACATCTCTATTGGTCTCTGCCCCCGGTTTTGATTCTATCGTCTGATTCCAAGTCTCGTATACGAACGTTCTTCCATAGGCATGGCCGAGCAATTTACGCAGCTTTCGCCCATGGACAGTTCATACCAAACGTCCCTCTTCGTACATGGGGTCTGAATGAGGTGTGCGGTGGGGCAGAAAGTTGCAAAAACATAGCGACCATGGCCACAGGTCCACGCGTACCGGTAGTACCGGCACATGGCAGCTTGCGCGAGTTATAGTAGGCGTTGGGCTCCTCGGACTCATATCATCGGTCTCCAGTCGCACAAGCCTTGAATGGTCAGCGGCGTGGTACTTATTTGGCTTGTCTTGACAGATTAGTTCGCCATCATGACGGGATGAAATTGGGAAGCAGAGAGTGCCAAACACAGGAAATCAAGAGAGCTGCAACAAAGAATTACATCGAGGAATAGTGGCAGAAGAACGCTGACCTGCGGCAGAGATTTGCATATATTGTGTTGTTGTGATCACGTGATAGTCAAAATGTCAGCTGGAAAAGGCAGATGACACTTGGGGATGATCGTTCGTCTGCTGCAGAACGCCAGAGTCACCCACCGCTCGGGTCACAACAACTTGATTCTGTGAGAGGCCTGACGTGGTTACATATGTCGACCTCTAACGCTCCTGCATCTGTGCTGAAAGTTTGCTTCGTCAGCTCTAGAAATTTGCTGCAAAACAACGAAAAATCCAGCCCAACTCCATGACATCTTCCGAGAAAAACCAGCCGCCGTAAAAGTGATCAGAGCCGACGATTGCTTTGACCTTGTGTAGCAGCGCACAGTCCGAGGGCATACTCTTGAACAGACCCGCCAAAATGCAATTCTCCCAATTGTCCATTGACAGGTATCCACTCATGAGGTTGGGCCAGGAATCAAGGCATGCTCCTCAATCCCCGTCACGAGATCTTACACGTTGAAAAACCTGGACTTGGCTTGACCAGCTTCTGTTCGTTGGTCTTTCCTACAGCTCGCTGATAGACCTTTTCGATTACGGGTACCGATTCAAAGAGGCCTAAAAATCTCTGAATCTCCGGGAAAGACATGCCATCCTTCTTTGCAGACACTATCTGCTGATCAATTGCTCTCGTCCTCTCGTTTGATGCAATCCGGCCGTTCCTTACCCCACGGATCGCTGCAACCCTTTGCCGGCCCCTCCCTTCACCCTTCGACTTCGACTCCTTGCGTCGTCCAGAGAATACCACTGCGGCGGTCTGAATTAGTCGTGGGTTTAGGTTATCGAGCATTTCTGTCTCTTTTTTTAGACGAATAGCTGACCGCTGGTCTCGGAATATTCCTGGGTTGAGGCCATGCATTCCTCTGCCCTTGAAGAGCACGATCTCCTCAAATTCCTCGAGCGTCAACTCGGCATCACGTTGGTGGCTTTTTTTACGATGCCAAGTAACTTCTTTTTCGGTCCAATCCCACTGTTTAGGCAGGAGATGCCCACCGTCTTCCCAAGTCGTGTGATGCTCCACTCGCTCCCGACAGGCTTTTTCCGACCGTTTGATGAGTCCCCGACTCAAATGACGGCTGATATCTGCATAGGTCTCGCCCATGACCATGGCGTCGAACAAGTATTGATCTTCACGTACTTTCCAAGGCTGGTTTTCGCCTGCTGGCCAATAAAGCCAGGGATAGTCTACCATTTTAGTATGGGTTGGATCCTTCGGTGTCAGTGCCACCGTCTGAGATGATGTCAGTTGACTTCAAGCAAAGTATTTTGGGACTGGGGATGCACACCTGCGGACACTTATGTCTCGTCTCAACAGAAGCCATGCTTATACCTTTTTCTGGGTTTATACATGCACAGGGTGTTCGCACAGACTCTGGTACTGTACAATCGGCAGTCACTTGAAGTTGTTAATATCTCTTGTCCTCACACTTGCTGCTCCAATGTGGCAGCAGAGACCGATAACACACAAAGAACTCGCCGCTTTAACCTTGTCGACGCGCCGAATCTACAGCTAGCAACAGTCGCCATAAAACGCGAGTCTTCGCCCTATGAATTCACCATCAGTAGCACTTATAGAACTTCATCTGGGCATCCGTCACACTTGGTATACTACCCGTGGGTAAGAAAAATTCAATCAGAAACCTTTGATGTCATAGAAGCTTTTTCCATTCAGGGTCTATCATATCATTCTTTGCCAGCATATCTAACGCTTCAATCCCCAACACGACCGTGGAATCAGAAGGCTAGACATTCTCATAATTAGAGATTCGATATAGCTTTCAGCTTACGCTCCAATAGGTCTGGAGAGACGCGTTTCCCAGTCTTGTCGAAGAGCTTCGAAGCCATCTCTACCCACTTCTTCCTATTGCAGTGTTCATTGACGCGGAAAAGGTAGGTGAGCTACCAAAAGTGGTATTAGCTACTGTGTGTATTGGACAACGAAACAGACAAGCAGGCACAAACAGACTGGCAACTTACATCATTCTTGGACAACTCGTCATCCTCTTCGATCGTGATATTGACAATTGGGCGACCGGCGGTAGATTCCTCTTCAGGCTTATTCGAATCGTGATTCTTCTTTTCTTTCCCACCTTTCTTCAGAATGCTCTTCAATTCCTTCTCCTTTGATTCCTTCCATTTGCCCTCCTGGCTCTTCCCCTCCTTGTCTGTCTTCCCCTCCTTATGCTTCTTCCCCTCTTTACCTTTCTTCCCTTGCGCATCCTTCCCCTCGCTACTCTCGCTCTTGCCCGCAACCGCGTCTTCTTTATCCTTGGCGGCCATAAGCTCTTTGTAACGCGCTTTCACCACAGCTTTGTCCTTTCCGCCCATAATGATGCCGATGTCTTTCCAGCTGATACCTTGGGCTTTCATGTTGAGGAGAGCCTGGTCTTCGATACCGGTCCATTTGGCAGCTTCTTTCGCAGCCTTGGCTTCCTCAGCTTTCTTGGCTTCCTCAGCTTTCTTGGCCTCTTCCGCTTTCTTGGCCTCTTCGGCGGCTTTGGCCGCTGCATCCTTGGCATCCTTCGCGGTCTGGGCATCCTTGGCATCCTTTTCAGCCCAAAGTTTCTTGGCCTCCTAAACAATTTGTCAGCTACGACGTCGAGGGTAGGAAGTGGAGACAAATGTTGGTGGTTCATCGTGCTTCCCGTGGGCTGGTTTCATTACCCTCTTGGCTCTGGCGTTTCTCAATGTCCCTCCACCATAAGTACCAAAGAAAAAGTCTTTGTACGTAACTTGGAGAGGAAGTCCATTTCTATCCCAGTATTTAGACATCTTGAGTCTTTGGTCTAAGAGCTTTGTGGATGGGATGGTATGGTAAAGGATCGTCATCGGAGGAAAAGGGGAACTGAAGTGAGAGGTTATCAACAGAACTTGTCCGTAGGGCTAGGCTCGGCGGAGAAATCTTGGAGTCAACAATTTTGATTGCACAGAGAACATCAACAGCATCAAGTCCTGTTGGCAAAGCAAAAGGGCAAAGGAAACAGCACTGTCCTTAGCAAATGTAGAATTGAACACTTTAGAACTAATCGGATTACAATCACCTTACACAAGAGTTGACTGTGCCTTCATCCATCGCATCTGCACCTCTGACGACATCTTCACCAAGGAAGACCCCAACACGTTCCATCTTCACATCTTCTCCGTGCTATTCACAAACCTTCAACATATTGCCAGTATCTATTGAAAAGGGGTCTGCATTATCAGCTCGTAAAGCTCGCCGTACGGATTATAGATCCACCGACCTTCGTACCCGTTGCGTCCTACGACAGGTGCAAACCGTCCAAAACCCCAGCGCATCAAACGCCAACCTAATCTCAGCAACACGCATCAGCCTCCAAATCCCCAGTCTCACCCAACGCCTCCTCTGGCTCCGCGCCTACAATGATTTCCTCTACGGGGTGGGTGGTCGTGTTAAGCGGGTTGATAGGGGGGGTATTAAGTCATAATATCAAACTGGGAGCGCATTCGAGAGAGTGTTTTCATGAGATGCTGCATCGGGATGATAAGATGACTGTGACGTTTCAGGTGGGGGATAGGGAGTTTGGGGGGGCGGGAAATTTGGATGTTGATTTTTGGGTATGTTCTTTCCTTAGGGTCTTACAGCAGTGGAGCTCGTGCTTGGCTTTTTGGAGGACTTTAATCCGCTCAATCCGTTTACCAAGCTTCGTTGAAGTTATTACTCCGGGAAAAGCTGACTCGTGTGCTTTCGCGCTCCATAGATCCAAGACCCCAACAATGCCTACCAAGTCCACGAACGCAGTGTCTCGTCTGGCGACCACTCCTTCGATGCCCAACACGACGGCAAATACCTCTACTGCTTCAGCAACGACCATTGGGGCTCTTCGACCAAGGAAGTCTCGTTTAATGTCCATGGCATCGTCTATGTGCCGGAGGCGGAGATACCTTCCGACCCTCTGGAAGCAGAAGGTGTGTCTTCTTGGACCTTTCTGTGCATGGATTTGGAGATATTGGGAGGTAGCATGGGGATTGAGATGTGGTGCTAATGATTGTGTGGGGGCTATAGTGAAACAACTCTCCGAACTCCTTAGCCAAGTCAAGGATGAGCAATCTTACATCATCGTCCGAGAGCGCACCCACAGAAACACAGCCGAGAGCACAAACGCCAGGGTCAAGTGGTGGAGTATCTTCCAGCTAGGCGTTTTGATCGGCGAGGGCATTTTTCAGGTATGGTGGCTCAAGCGATTCTTTGAGGTAAGCTCATCCCCGTGGTTGATGCATTATCATGGATATACTGCTGACTGGGTGCGATAGGTTAAGCGCGTTGTTTAGAAGTGTACTTGTAAGAAAGTTGTAATTTTATTTTCCATTCTGAACTACCTCTTTAATCGACCCTCTACGGTATTCCCAGTGAGACCCCCTACTACTACAAATACGCGGAGATGCAGCTTATTGAAGAACTTATGCCCCACTCCCCAATGAATTCAGCGTAACTTCAACTAGATCTTCGAGCTCACCGCCCATGAACCTCGAGGGATGTGGCTGGGTGCTTCACTCGGAATTTGCTATGAATTGGGAAATTGGCTTCTGTTCGGGGGGGATCAGTACCGCAGCCTCCCATCATCTTTCCCTACGTCTTTTACACATGCTCAAGCTCCCAATACTTTTATCGTTTTCCTTCTACTTGGGTGCTTAGATTCTCTCTTTAGTTGTGGGTTTGATAGGGTTGTATATTCTTATCAGCTCTCTTAGGTTGCGAGTCTCAGCCAAGCTTTCCTCCCTTCCTATATATCTATGCAGACGTTTTGGAGATTCTCCGCGTCAGGCATAACACAGCCGATCTCTCCAGGAAAGGCCTGTTCGCTGAACCTCCTATTAGGATTCCAAAGGGTAAGAGACGCAGCAATGCGGTATTCGGCGACTGGCACTTAGCATTGCAAGCCGAAACTTCTATATTATGGGAAATTTAATTGAAATCTCTGAAAAGCTCAAATCGCTAACGTATTCATAGGGGGTCCAAGAGACGATAGAGGAATGCAGCAGAGTGGAATTCGACAATTGTTACAATACTGCTTGCGAGCCCGGTTTTCCATATTGTGCGAGACTCAATTGAACTCTCGCCGGCGCTTGCATCGCTGAATTACCAATGGCGATTCCAGGGGACCATCGGAAAACTTGATAACTCGGTACTGTGTAACCATCACTGTATTATTAATGCCCCAGCCTGAATCTCCACCTCATGCGAAACATTGCTAAAATTTTGAAATGCACACGCAGTGGAAACTTTTATTGACCCTCCACATTTCTATGAAGAGGCTTTGCAGTCGGCGATCTAGCATTCAACAATTGGCACCTTACTATTTGCAAGCATTGGTGCTTTAAGGAGCCAGATAGGAGTCTCGGTTCGGAAGATTATCAGGACCACACTCACTTTTCTCTTTGAACTGTCTGTTTTCCTTGGTATCAATTGCAGAGAATTGTAAAGGTGGCCAAAGCGGCTTCAAGAGCTTAGGGTTATAGAACATATGGCGGAGAGAGTCAAAGTCCAATAGATTACCACCCTCGCATCTCCTTCCTAATTGGCAATCCCATCTCCCCTATCTTTCATGACACGAATAACTAAAGCCATTTATAGAGCCTGGGGTTATGCGGGACTGTGCAGCCCACAACTCCTTACAAATATCGTCCAATAATATAAACAGTCAACATCGCTCCCATCTCCATCCCCAATATCCCGCAAACCGCCGAAACCCTAATTCGCGGATTAACAGATTCCCCTTTTCGGCACAACCGGAGCTGCCAACAGCAACGCTAGTCGCACAATGAATATTGGGCTGCGACTAACAGGATCAACATCCTCACTTACTTTCATTCTATCATACACTCTTGTCAAGACACTGGTCTTCATCCATGTGCAGAACTGTCACTTATATAGTACTTGAGTGCTTGCTTCTCGCTTGAATGACTGATGCAGAGCTTGGGTGATCCTGAGACAGGGAGGTGTGCTTGTCCGTGCCAAGGTTGTTGAAGAAAGCCCATGAGCGTTGCAGGTATGTTGTGCGACCGGTGTGATCGTGAGGTAGATGGGTTACTGATGAATTACATTATAGTCTCACTCCCTGCTGTCATCCAGAGGATCAACCGGTCATACATTTGGCTTAGACTTGCTTGGGTATCAAGATCTTAGGGTACCTATCCGCTGCTTCTGTGCACTACCTAACGAGCAGAGCGTCCTACAATGGCTTCTTGTCAATGATCTCTCTGCTTCCTCCTTATAGCTGCTTAGCCATTTCCCTGAGCTCTAATGGCTGTGACAGCCAGATCTTGAGGTACCTATCCACAACCTCCGTGCTCTACTTGAAGACTTAAGAGGCAGACAAAGCCTTGTGCAAAGAGATTGCCTGCTTTCTCTATGTGAGGGCTTAGCATCCACCTGGTCTCTACTGGCTTTGAAAGCCCGATTCGGGAACTCTCTCCAGAGCCTTGGTCCTGTGCTCGACTATCCGCGAGGCGTTTCAGAGCCTTGTGCAAAAAAAAAGTTCTACCGTTCTCTATGTGGGTATTTAGCTATCTACCTGACGCATACCGGCTTCCAAAGCAAGGTCTGGGGGTGAAGTATTCACAGTCCTCATCCTCTACACGACTGTCGACGAGGACTACAGAGGCTTCGTTTTAAGGATCTCTCTATTTGGCCGTCCATCCAACCAATACTAACTTCAAGGTCAAGATCTTGGAAGACCTCTCCAGAGTCCTGGTGTTGTGCTCGACTACCAGCGAGGCCTATAATGGCCTTCCTCCTGCGAACTGCCCGCTTTCTCGGTGTGGAAATCTGGCTGTTCAGCTGAAATGCACTGGCTTTGAGACTAAGATCTTGGGAACCTCTCCAGAAGGTCGGTCCTGTGCTCGACGACTAGCGAGGCTTAAAAGGGCTTTCCTTTTAGAACTGCCTGCTTTCTCCATGGGGGCGTTCCGCTATCCAACTGAAATCTGCTGATTTTAGAAGCGAGAGCTTGTGGTCCCTATTCATGGCCTCCATTCAGCGCTCGACAAGCAGCGTGGCCGAAAACAGCTTTCCGCAACTAGCAGGCTACTTAGTTCCCCGTTGTGATCGTCTATCTCGCCACCAATCTGGAGATTCATAGCGGTTCTCAAGATGGCTAAGACGTCTGAAAAGACGGCTAAAGAGAAGACTCTGGATCGATCCCTATATCTCTTTGAGCATGTCTTCCGTGTTCTACCCTTCCATCTCGGATCTTGTCCACTACTCAACCCTCAACAAGCCTATAAGAGCTTCCCGGAGCTAAAGGACTACATGGGTACACCGCTGTGATCTTTATCCCATCATGGGGGAAAATCAGAGAGTCAATATTTTCTGGATTACCACGAGGCACATACTCCACACTCACGGAAAGATGTAAGAGCCGTAGAGTGGCTCCGGAAACATTCTGGAGCGGGTTCTATGATCTAAGATCAACCTTCGGACTTCGACACTCCGCTTCTTGTTGTGACTGCGTATCACTCCGTCTCATTCCATCCGTCTAGGTGATAATGAGGGCATCGAAAAAGGGCCGCCGGCGCAATTCCTCGCTATCCTACCTACGGATTGATTCAATATGGTATTCTTACCTTCCCTCTTTTCTTGAGAAGGCTCGAACCTGATGGATCAGCTGGATGCCTGTGAATGTCAATTCCAGTCCTTTTTCACCTGGCTTGTGGACATCAAATCCAGTTCCACTTCACCACACTTTCAAGCTCTAATCCGGTTCTACTTCACCAGGCTCGTGAACCTGGCATGCATTCATGCTTCGCTCCCTTGACTCCAGGCCCCGACAAACTATAAGAAGGCCAATGGTCCCCCACTTTCCGACATACTTTCGAACATCTCTACACCAGCTTCGACAACAACCAAACTCGAATGTCTTATGCTGTATGCATTGGCACATCAAGCTTACATCAAGCTGGTCTATATTACCCATATACTAAGGAAGACTCCTTCGAAGGAACCTTACCTCATTTCACCCTGTATGGAATACAATGTTCTCGCCTTGATCGGAGCCTGAGTTGTTGAGCTGATTCACCAGCATCGCACAATACAGCAACTCGATGAGGCCGAAGCCGTTGCTGTTGCTCTTTAGGATCTACTGCTATCCTTTGATAGAAGCTCTTTTCCATGGATCAAATGTTAGACCCACAACATTTCTCTATTATCACCTTAACTCAATCTACGTTGCCTCTTGAAGCAACATTCTTCCTGGACTCTCATTGACATTACTCTTCATAGTCGTGGCTGGCGACAATACTTTTCCTGGGATTCTTTTCTCGAGCGCTACGTGTGAGTTGTCGATATCTCAGCCCACTGAAAACAAATTCTCGAGTGTTCAGGGCCCATGTTTTCTGAGTAGCTACTTCGCACTTGTGTCGTTCTGGGAACAAAAAAGCGGAACCACCGAGTCCCGTAAATACAGAGAGTCAATCATTCAATTGGAGATTCTTGGCGGTCGTTGCGCCTTTGGCAGGTGAGCCGGAACATGGACCAGAAGATTCCCCGAAAGGCTGTTTGCGTCAGTGCAAAGAAGTGGGATGTCATCCTTCATCCCTTGCCAGCAGCGTTCGTATAAGCATCGAACGACCTTCCAATTTTGGCAATCCTGGGTTCTTCATTGACTTTCCTTTCTTATCAGCCTGAGTCACCAACATTATGCTGGTGCGCACCTTGCCGACTCAAACAAGTGGGACATCTCTACATCCAGGAAATGAAGCTTTTCATCCGCTTGACTTACCAACATTGTGCTGGTGTGCGCCTTGCCGACTCAAAGAAGTAAGGCATCAAGCTTACCTCCAGGAGCTATACAGATTTTCAAGTTGTCTGCTCGAGTTACCAACAAGGTGCTGGCGTGCCCCTTCTCAACTGCACGAGTGGGATATCAACCTTACCTTCAGACGCTCAACCATGTTGCCTTTCTATCCGCTCGGGCTACCAACATTGTGCTGGTATTCATTCTTGTCGACTCAAACGAATGGGACATTAAATCTATATTCAGGAACTGGTCACATTTTCCTTTTCGTCCGCTTGAGATACCATCAAGGTGCTGACGAGTCCCTTGTCGACAGCACGAGTGGGAGATCAACCTTACCATCGAGAACTAGACATCTTCCCTTTTTATTCGGTTGAGTTACCAACATTGTGCTGGTGTGCACCTTGCCGGCTCAAAGAGGTGGGATGCCAACCCTACTTTTAGCCACTAGATAGTCTTCTACCCGCTTGGGTTACCAACAAAGGTGCTGGCGTACTCCCTAACGACTTCAAGAGATTGAATACCACCCCTGTTTTCAGGAACTAGATCGGGTTCCTCTCACACGCTTAAGTTACCAACAAAGCGCTGGCGTACTCCCCAAATTTCTCATACTCGACTTTTTACTATAAAAATATCCGTCTGCAGATTATTCGACCTCGCATTCTGCCCGAACATTACTCAACTGAAGTCACGCTTCTAGTGCAATCACCTGTGATAAAAGTCTTATCGAAGGCCATGCGAAGTTGAGACACTAACTCAAGAAGATTTCGTCAGACATCAAACGATCGGCTTTAAATACCGCATACATAGAGCTTCTTGCCTGGCTTTCAGCAATCAGTTTCTTCAATTGGAATGGCCCCGGATGCCTTATCGGAATCCTGTGCAAGTGGGCCTTTACTGTGGAACCAATTACAGTAAGAATGATAAATTCTTGAATCCAGCCAAAACATTCCCTTTACAAAGGAAAACTCTGGGACCACCAAGCTATCATTTATTGAACCTCATACCATTTGAGCTCCTATCGCAACTACATCCCCGGGGCATGAGCATCGAAGAGGTCAAGGCGGCGACGACTAGGCTCAAGGTGGCTCTCGACATACAGAGCGACTAAGTGTCAACTTTCTAAACGCAGTACCGGAGCCTTGTGCAAATGAGCCATTAGCGACTAAAAGCGTCCTAAATCCTTGGTTCAATCAATCTTCACTCACAAGTGTCACGAAATGGCCAACTCAGCAATGCCTTTCATTGATTCGCTTACGGTTTGATCCTCCGCCATTCCATAGTAGTCGAAGACGAATTACTCTTTACTACGAGACATTAAGCCTTCGAAACATCCTGAATCATTTCGGTAGCCCATAATGAAGGGAGCTATCGATAAGCTTTAACCAAGAGTCGACCCCCTTCTGTACCGAGCATTTTACCTCGTCGTCACCTCTGACCGGCTTTCTTTAGATCTGGCCGGTTTGGCTTTCATACTTTTAAAGAGCTTATTCTCCAACCGATCTGAAGGTACACACCAGATCGCACTAGAGAACAGAGAACATTATGCTATCAATAGTAAGGTTTTATTCGGCAGATGATGTTGTATTGAGCTTTCGAGGGAGAGAGAAAATTCAACGTGGTTCCTGTTGCGTCGCGCTTAAACTCAGTTCCTCGACCTTTCGAACGTTATCGGAAATAACCATGTCCTTGCTCATAGGCATAATGAGTATAGATATACCCTTGGGGTGGTACGCAATAAACTGCGGAAAACCCGATATTTACAGCTTAAAGCCAAAGCTTTCACTTGCCAATCGTCAAGGTTACAAAGCGAGAAAAGATCAGTTCAGCCAATGAGTGGCGAAGAGTGTCTCAGGCCTATCAATGGTGGAGAATGTCTCAATTCAAATTTTGAAGCCGACGGACGAAAGTATCAATCGCCTGGCAAGACGCTTTATCGCACTCGCAGACCACTCGGTGCTTCGCGTGTGTAAGCAGCTCCGAAGAGAGGCCACATCCAAGTACTACACTGAAAAGATAACAAGGTGTGAAGGGACGTGTTTCCAGGACCTAATGATCTGACAACATCTTCACTATACTACGAAGTATGCTACGAAGTATGCTACGTTGTTAGCAGGCTCTTCGCCTTGAATACAGGGACCAAATACTGTTCGCAAAGTTCTAGCCAAGAATCTGGAAATCATTAAAATGAGCTTTCAGGTTCCTCTAACAACCTTCTTTAGATCCCACTGATCAATCATCTACCTGCGGATTGCGAAAGTCAAGTTCTCGGAGAAGCGCGAACAGCAGCCGGACCGGAAATTCAGCGAGATCGAGAACAATCGTGACAGGTCAAATGAAGGTGCGGCCGAGGCATTGTCTACGATTATGGAATCATGAGTGGCTCATCATGTTACAATGGCTTCCTGACTTCCGTGCTTGAACTTAGTCAGAAACATGTGTTATACGAGCATTTTTTGACGCACATCGAAGACCAGAGTGATGAGTGAAGGGTTCGTCGCGTTCAACTATGTTACCTTTTGGATATGCCATTCACTCCTCTAAATTCCTCGAGTACGAAAGAGACCAGATTTTCTTTAAACTCTCAATTACAGGACGGATAAAGCAACTACTACTGATCTACAAGAGCTTCTTCAGAACTTCAAGAAGAGAATACTCAGCGGATTAGAAGTTTGTCAATATTTCAGACAAGTCAAGTCAGCGACTCGAAAGGAAGAACAGTCAGTGGCTCAGAAGTTTATTTATGCCTCAGTCAATTCCAGAAGTCAGCGCTCTCTCCCTTCACGCTTTTTAGACGTTCAAGGAAAGTTTTCGCCGTTCTCAAAAGAAAGCAAGCAAGTCAGATCTTGACCTAATTCAATGAAAGAATCATGCCAAGGCCTTCGCAAGTTCAATCCTGGAGCCTTGGCTGTATCAGAGACAAGATGCGGCTCAGAGGCCTTTCAATATCTCAGGCAATTTCAAAAATATGCGTTCTCTTCCCTCACGCCCACTAAGAGTTCAAGACAAGTCTTCGCTGCTCTTGCAAGAAAGCGCGGGCAAGTCAGACCTTGACCGAACCAAACGAAAGGATCATGTCCAGGCCTTCATGGACCCAACCTCTTCTCTGTGAACGATCTCATCTCATGATGACAATTAAAGCCATCTCACACTATCGGCAACAAAAGAAATATGCTCTTTCCTCGTCAACAGTCTCGCAATCATTATACCCGCCAACACAAGACCCTTTTAGCATAGAGATTGATCAACCTTCGACGAGTTTGACTGGCTATCAGAAGTCGATTTCCAAAAAAACGACTCTTCGGGCTATGCTAGAACTTCTGAGTCTGTGGGAACAAGAACAATGGAATTCCCTCTATGCTCACGAACATTCAGCTGGTTGAACATTCTCAAAAAACGAGAGCCGAGCAACGGTCCTGGTTTCTTCCGAGCTTTGTCTGTGAACTTCGCTTATTTTCACAGAGTTAATAGTCAGCCTACAAGCAAAGGGTCAGCAATGCCAAGAAAGAGAAGGCTCAGCTTGACGTCTTTAACGAAATATGGCAACTCACCGCCCTCACATTAGTTCAGTAAACACTGAGCCACTTGTTTGTTTCTCTCACGCTGAAGTGATGACTGTGAATCCGGTCGAAAGAGATCTCTTTGACTTTGTTTTAACGAAAAAAGCGCATCGAAGCAGATTCGTGCGTAGCGTTCCTTCACACTTGATCAGCCGAATGGTAATACCATAGCGTTCAATGCTACACTTAGCAGACGGTTCTACAAGGTCAAAGCTCGTAAATGTTTTTAATCGGGCCAGGAGGCCCAGGACTCTAATGTCAGGTGTACCTAATTCATTTTGTCGAAACTGTCAATCTCACTTTTACACCATTCCTCCATCGATCTTGCGGGCTATATGTCCGATAACTTTTGAGGATGAATTCGTCACTAAGGCTTTCACTTAGTAGGGCCCTGAATTCACCGCTCTTAGAGATGTCTGAACAACCTGTAGCCTGCTGGTTCAAGAAGCTTGAGTGGGAACGAAAGCGCTATGCCGAAAAAGATGGGATTATACAATCTGCTGAATAATCGCAGGCTGGTTACATTCTGTTATCTGATACTGCTGCCGTGCGTGCGAAAACTTTCAGCGAAATATTTGAGATACTAGAGAATCCTAGCGCCCCTGTCGGACCGGACAGTCAGCTATCCCACGGTTCGCATTCCCCTATCACTATCAACCGAACCCCACGAATCCAGGTAAAGGATTACTCGGGATTTCATCGAAACGATCAAGCAGTGGCCGTCTTTAGATGTGCCTAGCAAATATTGAGATTGAATTCCAAGGGAACCATCTTGATTTTACATAGGCCACCACACTATCACCTCAAACTTGCGAACTTTATGTCTAGCAACTATGAATTATCTAAGATCAGCCACGATCATAGCGTTTTGGTGTCAGACGGTATGCAGCACGCTGGCTTTATGATTGCGACCATTATGCCTAGCAATTATAGAGACTCGGTTCAAACCAGATTCTATACCTAGCGACTGTTAAGGTAGGAAGCTTGACAGGAGCTTGATAGAGAGCTTGATCTGGTGCGTGCCGGACCAGTATTTGATGTAGCTTTTATGTAGCATCAAAATGAATCGTGTATAAACTAATATATTGCAAATGTAGAGAGTATTGAATCATGATTATTGACGTTTCAATTTTGCGCTTACTAGAATAATGCTTTCCAAAGAAAATTCAAGTACGGAAGTACCATATTGTACCCACTTCACCCCTGATCGCTCTCAAAAGAGAATATACATCTGTTCGCCTAATCTGATCCCTACTAATACCCACCAAGCGATCCTATACCTATAAACCACTTCATACTTGTAGTGTCCCGGGGAGTGAATCACCGGCCTCTGTTGTCGGAGCTTTGAACATCGAATTTACACGCAGATGGACGGGGTCTGCCATAATATCAGACTCAGCCTGGCGATTTTGGCAACTAGGTAATTATACCATGTCATGCCTGGAACAAGTTCTCACAACCCCTTTGTGCTGAAAGACCAGTAATTACCGGATTTCTACAGTCCTTTGTCCGCTAAGAAGTAAAATCTGCGAAACGTTAGCGAAGTACTGGGACGGTTCGAAGTGCAAAAGAATCGAACGTGGTAGAGGTAGAGAAATGAGAGTATATTGTTTGATCCTGTAATGCTTGAAAACTTTCTTCTTGAAGGATTTCCGTGCTAGCTGTCTAGTCACAATCTTTATATTGGTCTAAACAGGCCATCAATATTTGAAGATTGTTGTTCTGCTCTTAGCAAACTGTTTCTGTTGGTCTCTCACACTCATGCCACTCTTAATCTGCTATTGGCTTTCCGACGCGTGGTTTTTCTGACTTCTGGTCCTCTTGTAGTATCTAGCACCCTTCGCAGAGTATTTCTGCAGCATATTCCTCAATGCGTTCGTAGTTCGAGCAGGTCTGGGGCCCGGATACCCAGGCAGAGTTTTGCCTTGAAATTTTTCGTTGAAGACCTTGTGGAACTTGACCCAGTGTATCTTTGATCGATGAGGACCCCAACCCCACTTTTCCAAGTGGTTGGGCGCATCAAGGACATATTGTATCTCCAGCGGGTGTAGCTTGGCTCGACATGAACCAGCGGGAGTTCCAAGATATCGTTGAAATACACGGTATCTCCAACGGTTAAGTTTTGTCATAGGTTGGGTCCAGTCTACTGGGTCGTGGTATCTGTATGGTGTGATGTGACCGTTCGGACGAACCAGTTGGATGAACAGTTTTGATTCGTTCGGCTCAAAGCGCCGAGCAGGAGTACGATCGACGTTGGGGTTCAGTCTACGCATGGTCGCGCAAACATCTCCATCATCTTCACTGGCGTTCTCGTCCACCTGTATTGGATTGTCACCTTGTTGTGAATCTCCCACGTCTGATGGAGTTCCAGTGGCCTCGGTGGGTACGGCGGCCGTTTCTCCGGGTAATTCGACCTGGTCGAGATTCATCTCATTTTGCTGTTCATTATCCACGGCTGGAGAATCGATTACAAGATTCATGTGTTCCAATTGCTCTTCGATCGCTAGTTGGATCTCAAAATCCGCTGCGAGGAAGACAGTAGAACGGGAAGCCCCGATTCTCTGAACGTCCGCGTCAAGCATTTTGCCGATCGTATAGACCATTGTGTGCTGATCTTCCCAGCTCTCAGTTTGGGTCCATCTCACATCCGATACCGGATATTGATTAGCCGACATTGCTTTAGATTGAACTTTTTGACAGCTTCAAGATCTTTTGGGTTCAGAACAGATGGTGAGTGCAGTCGTCGAATGGTTACTTTTTTGTGGACCACTTGAGGGTGAGTTATAAGAGTTATATATCACTGAGCCGGCCTTTTTCTAATCAAAATACAACTTCAATTTAAGTCTCTGGTCATCAACAATACCCATTGTTTTGCGATAACCTTGACGGAGTCAATCAAAGAAGCGCAGTCAACTTTCCATTGTTGCCCTTGGCTAATGATTTGCCAGCCATTGTCTAACTTCAACAGAGACCTTGTTCTACAAGAAAAAGTTCCCTTGATGAAGCTCAACAGATATCAATATCCGTTCATAAATACGACATATTCTTTGCAGACGTTCAATCTGCAAAGAACCGAACCATCTCTCCCAAAACCTTATCAAGTCACTTTTGCAACCCAAAACCCCACCGAATCAACCCATTTCTTACAAACCTCGTCCACCAAACACACCATGGTCCCCCCACAATATCGCTGTACCTTCTCCGACTGCAAAGAAGGCGCTCCACACGTCACCGGCCATTGCACCGATTGCAAAGGCAATCACTGCACCAAACACCGCATGTTGGAGGATCACAATTGTCCGGCACTGGATAAGCTCAAGACAGAGCAGCATGAGAAGAACAGAGAGAATTTGGAGGAGGAAGCGACGCATGTCGGAAAAGGTTGTTGCATGCTGATCAAGTAAGATAACGCCCTTTCCTTGCGAGCTTTGTATTTCATAACTATTGGGTCGTGTAAACGTAGTCTTAGAAAGCTCGAATCTGATATTTCCTCCATCTGAAAATTCCACTGCTCTACTGGCTTCTGATATTCTCTGGTTTCCTATGTGATAAAATGCCGACTATGGTCTCTGTTGCGAAATCGTATCACTCAACCTTTGTTCTCTCATATAGCGGCCGTATGCTGATTTTGGATAGGCAACATTGCTTGCGCCCTTGAACATCTAAGCCGTAAGCGTTACGTAGAACGGAACCAATAATCCTAGCATTCTCGGAACAACTATACTTTTGCAAGTTCCCCATGATACATGTACATAGTCTCAGGTAAGTACGACCGATTTTTGAGCCCCTCAAGTTCTGTAATGCACCGGACCTCTCGTTCCGAACGAACGAGAGGACTGCAAACGCCAGGAATCTGTCAATTCCGTTCATTGAAACTTTTACCAAGGGAACCGTTGGCCACTTGCTGCAGACCTTCGCTTCGAGCGAGTTCCGTGGGGGATTGTGGGCAGCCGCAGATTAGTCTTCGATTTCTTTGCCGTCAAAGCCAGGGGAACCGGACACGAGCTCGCATGATGGAACTCTTGAGCTAGATGGACGTTAGTGGATTTCTCTACTAACGACAACCTGAAGCTGAAATATGATGAAGACACATTCAAGATTCTACCAATACGGCGTAATTGCCTGGACGCACGTGTCCTACTCAGGTTTGTGATTAAGGGACCCTTACTCTGTGGAGTGTCCTATGCGTAACCCCGTTATTACAAGTCAGTATGTTCCGCGGGACTATCATCTATCAAGCATAACTACATGGAACACTTCTCTAGCCAAGACTTGATGTCTCGGCCTCGCGCGCCTCCGAAGCGCTGTCCCGAGGGATCGTTGGCCAACACATCGCCTGAAAGGGTCCAAGGCACTGAACCTCCTGCAAGTGACAGTGTAGTCTCGTGTAGGCAGGCAGTATACCTTTACCATAGCGTTCAAAGAATCGGAATTAAACCGATTTACTTTAGCAACGGTGCTTATTGAAGATAACACTCAAAGAGACACTGTTTCGGATAAGATGATAGCTGCAGCGTGTTTCCTGCGCCTTTCCTACATGTGCGTTTGCTCCCTCTTGGCAGAGGGAAGAGAGGGGTTTTCGAGCTTTGAGAATGTAAATATAATACTCGGTGCCGCCGAACGAGAGAGTTGTTCTGGTATCAGTATATACAGTTGTGCTTGTTTGCCATTCTCTCACACATGCGCCTTGCGTTTCTTATTTCTACTATAACGGATAGGTCATACTATCTTTACTTTATATAACCTGCATCCCGCAATCGCCATCTTCCTTTTCGCAGCTGAACTATGTGCCAGGATCCTTTACTTTGGATATTCTTAGAAGAAGGACATACTAGGCCTTACGCATGATTCAACTTCCGGATTCTATATACTCTCCTGAAGATCGACGTCCTCCATGATGCCTGCAACATTGTCAACCCTTCCATGCAAGCCGCCCTGCTGCGTTGAAGACCATGCTCTCAAAAAGCTCAAATTCAACGTCCAACGCGCCGCAGCGTCATCATCAGATAGATGATGACTGTCAACGGTGGGCTCAACAGCCGTGCAAGCCTGCTCATCCCTGATAAAGAATCTATGCCAGGATGCATACGGGTGTGTACACAGCCATCAGGACGACCATGCAAGTGATTAGAAGAAGGTATTTGGCAACGGGCAGACCCGCCTCCGTCGCCACTGATGCGTAAAGTTCTGCCAAGGCTTGCAGTATCTCCTTTATTCCATGTGCCGTCGTACCTCGAGATCGACGACCATCTGATCTGAATCCTGACTCTCAATACTGGCATCGAGAATGACCTTCCGTCGGCAGAAGAAGGAATTTTCGGTCTGCGATGTTTCTCGCCACCGCGTTCCCCATTGCCGCACCAATTCTCGCACAGGTTCAGCCCCGTCAATGCCGCGGGTCCATTCTCGCCAAAGATCAGGCACAGTCTCGATGTCGCGACTCATACGATACCATGAGCTTCCTGTTCGTCCTGATTCTTTGTGTTCTGCATCGGTTTCGCATGTGCATTCTGAATTCTTCGTTTTTCCTCGATCGTCTGCTTCTCTCGTCTGGATCATGAATGATAAGCGTCAAACTTGAGTCGTCAAGAGGATTGCACTCACTTCTTCCCTGCTTTGGTCCGACCTCTGTGCTTCTGACAATACTTTCTTGTCTCGGCAGATAAGACGGGCGGTTGATTCAAAGCCAGTATGTTCTGCTGCGGTCCGTAAGTCCAACCATCGTTCTCCATTGGAAGGTATCAAGGCTTGACAGCGCAAGACTAGAAGCGCATAAGAAGAATCTGTTAATGTATTAGAGAGAACAAAGGCATGGTCTTCGTTGATCAGATCTTCTAGTGGTTTCTGGAATTCTCCCGATCGATCGAAGAAGAAAGCGACTTAGCTGACGTGGATGCAACAGTAGAAAGAAGAAGACTTCGTCTAGGCAGGCTTCCTCTAGGCAGACTTCGCCTAGACAGGCTTCGATGAGTGTTTTTCAAGTTACAGATTAACTTTTCACACGTCTCGACAGGAACATCAAAAGAGAAGTCTCTCGAGCGCAGAGATAACCAACGGAGAGAGAAGAGCAAGTCGGCGGTGTCTTGCACATATGGGATCGACATGAGGACGGTTATTTCGGCGGTTCACGGTCCCATTTGCCGCCTATGGTCGCACAACAAGATACACGAAGAAGATAAGCACAAGGAATAACCCTTGGTGAGCGAATTGAGCAAGCTACTGGAGTAGGAGAGGAAACTCACGCGTGAGTACGACGAAAGCGAAGCAATCACTTTCCAGCCCAATCTCGATGGTATGAGGAAATGATGCGTGATCCCCCTGAAACAGAGGATCTCAACATGGCTACCGACTACCAAGGAAAACAGAATTTTCTGAGCTTGAGGTCTTTACACGCAATCCTGCGTCCATCCACAGTAAGGGTCTCGAGTCTGAACAAGCCCAAAATAAGGTCATGAGGGATCAACCCAACAGGGTTCTGGTGACGGTGCGGCACTGACCTGGAGAGACGTGAGAGTGGTTCTGCCACAAGCCATACGGCCCAGCAGATCTAGTAGCGCCGAGAAATCCGGCCCAACCAATCTACAGTGGTCGAGCATTCCATCCCAAAAGCGAACGCCCTTTGCGTTGACGGCTTGAACGGTCACGTTCACGGCGTCTCTGGAGGCCTCTTGCCGGAAGGCACAATCAGATCGGCTTTGAATAGCTGTTTGCGCCCCTACCGCTCAGGCCCCCGAGTAAATATTCCTTGCGACAGCTCGCATTCCCTCGGCAGTAGCCGCTGGGCCAAGGCAGAGAAAGACCATCACTCTGCCACCAGGTTCCCCACGCTGAGCGAATATACCCTACAACAGCTCGGGGTCGCTTGACAGTAGCCGCTGGGCCAGGCGGAGAGAGCATCGCTCTGCCCCAGGAGACGCCGTACAGATTCCTTCCAACACACACCATATACCATCTTCCGACGCCTGGAGATGATTGTAAGCAGTACCTGATTCGTCCCACAGCACCCCCGCGGCTGAATCATTAGAACCCTCGCCGTACAGGAGATTGCTGGAGTAAAGACTATAAAGTGGTATCGACACAAGTCATATGCTCAAGACCAAACAGCAACTAAGACGATTCTACAGCGAGCTTCAAACGAAAGACACAAAAACGTAGCCATGAAGCACCGAGCTCAACGAGTTCCACCACAGGCGGGGCAAGCCACCGCAGCCAAGCAAAGCTGCATCGAATCAACCAACTACATCTTGGGCCGGATATTGCAGGTATGAATGATGGAGGAACAGATGAGACGGCAACGGACCTGGATCCAGACGTTGAGACAACCACGCGAGCGGATCAACATTCGACGCCGCCTATAGTGCCATGAAGCCCCCCCCCCAGGTATACCAGAAACGCGAAGAGATAAGGCGATGACTCCACAGCTTCAGAAGATCCTATTTGGGGAACTCGCACCCAATGTTGGGAACGAGTCCATCCCAACGAGCCTTCTAGCAGTCCAGTCCATCAGAGAATAACCCGAGGAGGCAATGACTTACCCTGCCAAGGATCTACCACTCGAGGGAAGAAACAAAGTTATGTATCACACCCCATCAAGACGAAGAAGGGTCATAAAAGCAAAAACCCGGAAACACAACATAGCTTCCAGAAGTTCGTCACCATCGCTCGTTTCTCTTGGACGAGACACAAATCACTCTACCTTCATTCATTTTTTTTAAATCAGATCCCTCTCAAACCCTTCCCATCACCAAGCCGCGAGCCCCTGGAAATGGAAAACCACACACCTGGCCAGGGGCTGAACATGGCCCGGTTCCTCATGGAGAGCTAGACGGAAAGACTGTGCCGATATTCGCTGCGAGATATGGCGAAGGGAATTTGCAAGAACGCGGATGGTACCTTGGGCAAACAGACGGAGAGCTGCTGTGACAGAAAGACGGAATGTGCAACGCGCAGTAGATCTCCGTGGGCTCTCAGGTCCCACAACCGGCTACCTGTTATTCTTCGCCGCCAAGGCTACCCATTCCAAAGCGTCGAGTTCCTCGGGAGCTCTTGCCTTCGTTGGATGCGTTCTATTTCCTGTGTCACGTTACATCGATATGACATTTTTATACTTCACTTCACTTCGCCATCGATCTCAGAGAACGAATTAGTCAGGCGGAGGTTGCAGTTCAGTAAGAGTCTGCGATTTAAAGGGAAGGGAGTAAACCAAACAACCACCCCAACGGCCCGGGAAACTTCCCCCTCTCCAGGCCCCCCTCCCCTCCGCGCGCGCGCGCACACACACACACACACACACAAGCCCCCCAAACAACCTAACCACCATCTATACCAGCCGATCAGTCGCCTTCTCTCACTAGTAAACAGTCTCATCCTCACCACAATCACGCCCGCGCCTTACGACGCCACACCCACCCAAAACAGCCCCCGAAAAAGCGACGGAGACGACTGGGTAGCTATATGCCAAAGTCAGTCACTAGCCGTTTCGGTACGTCCATCTGGAGGACAAGGACATACAGTGTGGCGAGTTGCCGACGAAGAAGACGAGACCGGCGACTTGCTGGGGACGGGCTGTGGCATGCTCCAGTCCTCGTCTTGCGGATCTGGGCCCCTGGAAGAGCGGAGGAGAGGGTGGTGCGGGGGGAGGGAGGGCATTTCTTGGTCGAAATGCTCGGTGAAGCGGGATTGGCGCGACATGATGGGGGTAGTGAGAGGGGGTTGGGGAGGTGTCCGATTGGAAGGGTAGCGAGGGGGAGAGTCTTGGTGGGTGATTGTGGGGTTGAAGAGCGGTGAGCTAGAGGTTTGCTTTGGTGGAAGGGTTGAAGAGCCTGTGGGTTGAGGTGAAAGGGTTTCACAACGATAACGAAGGTTATATGGTGAAAGACTCAAAAGGACGACGCGCCGACGCGATTTTCCAAGTGAATACCAGGAAAAGAGCTAAGAGCTGTGTTCGTTGTCTTCGATATCGATATTGGAAGTTGTCTAAAACCATGAAAGGAAGGACAGCCAGCTAGCTTATCAGACGACACGGTAAGGGGAATGAGGAACAGAGACATGATAAAAGGCTCTGAAAGGTACATAGATCACGAACGAGCACGGGTCTTGGATCAGGCAATCAGGACAATAGGAGTAGAAGGTTAGTGATTCTAGACTCTGGCTAGACTTTTAAAGGTGAGTGTTGTACGAGACATATAAGCTGACAAATGGATAAGAGCAAGCGTGGAAGAACAAAAGATGTACATGGAAAATGCATGAATATTAAATATACAGAAAGAATGAGCCGGCAACTTACTAGAAGAAACCACCAGCCCACGTACCGCCCCTCTCCTTCCGCACGACCTCGTAATCGTCCGGACTCGCCCTCTCCTTGACCTTTCCACGCGGGCCATAGGAGTGGTTTTCCATGAAACCAATTATGTCACCCACTTCCTGTGGGGTTGCAACCTTGTCCGTCCTACGGTCCCAGGCCTGCCAAATATGTGGCGGAGGGTTCGATATTCCCCAGTACGGATGCTTCCACTGGGAAAGCTGGTCGTCATGGAGATATAGGCCTTGGGAGTGAAGGTGTTTGATCGGACAGCCCGGAGACCGGCACCGGGCTGTCGGTAGAGGCTTCCGCGGCGCCCTGTGCTGTGGGCTGGGCGCATGGCCCGAGGGACCGCGCACTGTCTTCCTTCGTACAGTGGGAACTGACAGACTACGGCTGTCCGGAGGTGGAGGGTACGTGGATCTCCCATCAACTATTGTTGAGTTCAACCGATCTGTGTCATTGACGGGGTTTTCTGTAACGGCACGGCGCGGTACATTGCGTTTAAGCAACCGGGAAGGCCGGATTGGATTAGTATTGGCATTTTTGTGGGTGGATAGATCGATTCTCCCCCTCGCGTTGGTTTGGACGTCCTTGCCTTCGTTTTTTTGGCGGTTATTCCGCTCGTTGTCGGAGGACGATCTTTGATCGGAATTTCCTCGGTTGTGGGGTATTCCAGTGATAGCATTGTCCTCCCCATCCGTCACCGGAAGCTGAGGAAGAGACTTTTCGTCTCTTCGGTGCGCATTGAGACTAAACATTCTACTCAGTCTTTGATCTCCGCAGGTTCCCGCTTCGAAGTCAGGCAGAGATGGGAATCTTGGGAGGGCTGGTAGTGTTGGGGCCCTTGACCTCCCGATCTCAGCACGACTGCTTGGTTGAGCTGCGGCTTTTGAAGCGCGATGCCACCTTGCAGACCAACGAGCTGGCCCCGTTCGAAGCCAAAGAGCTTCGCTGTCTTGAGGAGTAGAAGGCTGGCTATCGACTACATCTTGAGGCCTAGAAAATTTGGTGCCATCTGCATTTGGCTGATGGTCACCTCCGTTGTTGGCCATATTGAGTATGGATGCGAGTTCTTCGGGGTGGAATGAGGCCTCAGTGAGACGTCGTTCAAGTTCTTGGAGGGGGCTGTATGGTCCAGATATTCTTCTCGGTGGCATTATCAGTGAATTTTCTGGGGAGCAAGATCAGGATGGGGAGTGAAAGAGCCCCTTTATATGCCTTGGAGACACAATCGGAGAAAAGCTGAATCTCGACGATGAGTCAGCCTCGACAATGGGACTATCATTCCTTTGTGGTTATGAAATGCCATTGTTCCGAAACAAAGACAGCTGTACGAATATAGACGAACAATCCATCTTTGTTCAACAAAGGCCGACCTTTCGGATCATGGTTAGTAATAATCTGATGGGATTTTGCTAGATCACAACGAGATAAGGGTGGTGAGACTGACATGAGATAGTTATTCAGCAAGCTCGATAGAGTACGGACCATAAGCAAATTTAAGAGAAAGCAATATACTTGGCTTTTTGCTAACGCGTATAGAATAGGCAGGATTCCTTTTTCCAGCTGTTCGGATTTACCGAAGCACTCGACCTTGTGAGGAGCAAGCGCATTTTCAACATCAATAGAAAGCTTGAGGAAGATCAGCACTTTGGTTTTGAATGATATGTTTCTAACCTAAAAACCCCATTATAAGATCTGTTCATCTTGTTCCTCCCATAGCCGTTGCAATCGGTCCGTCATCTCGGTTGCTAGTCCTTAGCTCTGTGTTTCCTCGTTTTGGCTACACAAAACTGTGAGGTATGGTAGGGAGAGCTTCGAGGTCTCGTTGAAAGTCCAAGCGATGAATGCGTCGCACTAAGCAGTCTTCAGTAGTGCAGATGGTTGTACGTGGCGTTACCGGACGCGGAGACCTAATTGCACGGGCTTGGCGTTGCTTCTGCGGCTGATCAGGATTCATCCCTTCCTGTAATTGTATTGCGCAAACCAGAGAGCGCCAAGCAAGGTCACAACTCAAATCTCCATAGTCGATGGCTAGTCTACGCCCTTGGGGAGATCTGTTGGTCGCTCGCTGAGATGGCGAGAGCTGGCGACTTGGAGCAGATGGATATAACGTATGCTTACAGGGAACGTCGCTGGGAATTAGAGATGTGGAGGGTGGGAGAACAATTGGTGGTGTAGCCGTAACAAGAGACGGCACTTTTAAGCGCCAACGGGTGGAGCGACAAAGCCGACTCACGACGGCTCTCCATTTCCGGGCGTGATCGTTATCTTTTTGCGGCTCCTCCGAGGACAGCAAAGTAGGAGCCGAATTTGAGTCCGAGTCAATCAGCGCAAGAGCCGGAGATTCTTGCCGGTGTGGACATGTAAGCTCGTACTGTTCAACATTAGGCAGCACCGTACTCTCTCGATGCAAAAACGTCCGAAGGCTACTCCAAGACAGTTTGCTTGATCGGCTTTTCATACTTCGTGGCAACGAGACCAATAGCTTTTACTTGTCTTCTGAAACCCTTGCTTGAGAGAACCGTTCAAGAAATTAGGAGTCAAAGAATTGTGGCGGAAATGAAGGTTAGGGGATTTGATGAAATAAATAGGAAGCATTTGCCGAGCCCCCATATTTGGACAGTGAGCGTACCAGAGAAGACAATAACCACTGACCCATTATTACAACGTCAGTAAACACCGATTTGATCTAATCAAACACTGGAAACAATCAATACCAGGCAAGAAAGAGATAATTGTTGCCGAATTGTCGTTCCTCTTATACATAAGCTCAACACTGGTAGTCTGGCCACCGATGGTTGCAAGGTCAAGAGGCTTGTTTCTGTAATTTCTTTGTTGTGCAATGTGCGATGTTGAATAATGAGCTTAAAAAGTTAATAGACATTGCTGGAAATCAGAGACTCATCTCACTCTGTGAAACTTGGCCATGAACACTAAACGACACGCCCATGTACATCAAAAAGTCCCAAATAAATAATACGACAATCTAGCATATTAGTTCTGGGTTCTTGGTTCTTGGGCTCGTAACAGTCTCGCAGCTAATAGGAACCCTACTTACTAGTCAACGTTCACCAGCATATAGGAACCATGGGCTGCGGATTTTCCCGCCTCCCTGGCTCTCGAGATCAACACGAAGAAGATGTCAGTCTTCATACGATAGAGCCATTCGCCGAGCACAGAGAAACGGTCAATCCCGATCGCCCAAGAGAAGTGGATCAGCCAGAACGCGAAACGGATGGTCCAGTTGGGTCTTCTAGTGGTGTTCGAAGAGCAGATGTGTCATCGGCGCAACGGCGACGGGCCAACCGCTCTCATCCAATCACCGTAAGCTGCGTAACTTCCGCGAACTTGGTCATTTACTTTCTATAATAGAGCTATCCAGACCACGGTGTGCGAATATAAACTCCATCAAATAGCCGTATCGATACTTTCGATTGTTAGTCATTCCCTAACTCTCAAACTTTAGATTGACCGGAACCTCTGATCGATGTTAGTGGACCATCTAAGCTGAGCACTAGAACATGATTGAAATGCAACGATGCCACCTTGAAAACGTGTTCGTCATAAAGAATGGAGCAGAAGTATCTTTGGTTTAGTTAAAGGCCTACGTAAGTATAGGAGATCTGAACAGATCACGGGGCATACCTTTGCCAACAAATCGCGATTAGTTCTTCATATTCCTTTGATCTGTTGTAAATTCTAATTTTCGAGTTTTAGATCTCTGACTTTTGAATAAATTGTCGGGTATATTACTGACCTAGTTACAGTATGTATAGAGACGTGATATATATACTTTAGCGCCAAAAAACAAGTTCGTGTCTTATCGTTTCAATCTTAAGGCTCCATCTCTTGTTCGGATCCTACAAGGATCCTAGGAGTTGTGGCAGTAAGCGAATCCCCAAACTTGCAGCCGATCGTCCTGTTCGTCGCATCCGTTCAGTATACGATTGTACGCCTGCCAAATGAATGGCGGAGGATTACTCCTGCCAAATGACAGATTTGGATGACGGCTTTCTTGGCCCCCAAACAGATAGCGCCCTTCGTTGTGGGCAGACTGGTGGATAGGGCAGACCACAGACTCACAAGACTCGTTGGGGTTCCGACGACGAGAAGGGAAACTCCATCTTGAGGGATTTTGGAACTGGAAGCGGTTCGCTTCAAGCTCTGGGAAGAGGATGTCGGCGTCATTTCGGCTGCCCCGGAGCTCCGGGAAAAGATCGGCGTCATAGACTTCCGCGTCCCAGGTCAGGACGCTGAGGTCAGCGATGTCTACTTCCTCAACAACGGGGGTCGCATGCTGCGAAAGGGGACCGTCTAGCCACAAACTCGGGAGCGTTGGAGTCGTTGGCCTTAGAGGTTCCGGGTATATCTGTTGCAGTGGTGACGAAGGCATCGCTGGGAGGAAGATATCTTCGGCCAGCGGTATTGCGCTTGGCTCAGCCCTTAAAACTGGGCTGAGGAACAGGCGGGGGTCCGTGTGGTGTGTGACCGGGGCCATAGTAGCCCCAGATATGATAGGACCTGTAGCAGCCAGATTCAAGGGGTTCAGGCGAAGAAGATCTGGCGCGGTCGCTGGTATGCTAGCCAGAAACTGTGGTGATTCATCTTGATCGGTGGCACTCTCTGCTGACGCTGACACCACAGAAGATGAAGCGCGTCCAGAACCGGGAGTTGCTGGCTCCGACGCCAAAGCTGGCCCTTGCTGGGGAACAGAGGGCTGGGATGGCGTTCGCCCTGTGGCCCTGCGCTGGTTCCGCAAGGTCGATGCTCTGGGAGTTTGCGACGAGGTAGCCTGTCCTGGTGAGGCATCAGAGGTCTGCGAGGAAGGTGCGGCCGCTCTTGAGGATGAATCTGGACTCCGAGACGACGGCGAAGAAGTTGCGGCCGGGTATGCGGCCTGTCCTGCAGCCCTTCGTCTTCTCGCACTCCTCGTTTCCGTCTGGAATGGCACTTGTCCTGACATTGTAAATGGTCTGCTGAGTTTGATGAAACCCAATTTTGGCTTACTGAAGTTTTAGTGTGGTATTCGAGGTTTGTGTGCGTCAGAGTTTGAGATAGGAAGAATCTGGCGTCCAACAGATTTCAAGATTATATAGAACTCGCAAATAATCAAACAACCGTTACACTTCATTGCCGTTGTGCCTGAACAAAAGAAAAGAAGGCTTGGTCGCTGCATTCTGTACGGGAGGAGAAGGTCTTTGTTCTTGAGTATCCAGAACAATACACACAAAGCCGTTGTACCGCTAAATAGACGGGGGAAAAGACACCAAGATTGTACATGCGAGTAGGTAAGGAAATCATGTCAATGGGTAGAGAAGCAAGAGAAACAATAAGCAATATCAAAGATTTTGTAGACGCGTAATGCCCGAGTGATATCATCGAGGGGCCTACCAGCATTACTGCATCACTCATTGTTCTCAAATAGTCGTATTCCATCAGCCTCCGCTCAGTGAGGCACTGTCTTTAGGCGTCTGGGGAGTGGCAGCATTGATCATCGATGCTGAGGAAGGAAAGGGATTGCGACTTTCCTATTAGTTGGCATAGTACATCATTAGACTACCTTACGGTATGAAGAGATCAAAGAGAAAGGAATCCTCGGTCTGTGCAGTGTCATGTACCAGGCTCGCTACCAAGCCAAGTGACAGTGTTGCCATCCCATTGCGAATGGGCTCATAACTCAGATCTCGGTTCATCATCTCTATCTTCTTGTCTTGATAGAGGAGGACTGTTTGACTCGAGTTTTGAAGGTGTTTTCGAGAAAAGGGAGGGGGTTTGTGCCCTGGTCTTGCGCCTTTCCCGAAAGAGGAAGGTTTCCCCGGAGATTGAGGTCCAACGTTGCTCCGGGGTTGAAACGTTGCAATGACGTAGGAACTGTCATCCAAACACCCCGCTCATGCATGCCCGCGCCCTGCCCTCCCGCCTACACCGCCCGCCGCTATGCTACATCCACCAATCTACTCCGTACCAACAGAGCAATCTCTTCGAGCCTCACAACACTCCGTTCCTTCTCAAGCTTTTCGACTCCCCACACAGATAGGGGTTTCGCGGATGTATAGGCGACGAGGACAATGAAGATTCGAACAGCAGTCCGTGTATAGCATATCGTAACAACTCTGAGCGTATAAACAAACAATACCTCCAGCATGCGCTTCGTCTCATCCAGCAAGGCTGGCATCGCCATCTTTCTACCTCTTTCGGCCGTAGCATCTTCGGAATCCATCTCGAGTCTTCCTCATTGCTGGCAGAACTGTATCAGCGTCAATAGCCCGAGTTGTGGAAACCAGGATCTCTCATGTTTGTTTCCTCGACGGCGTACAGGTGTGGCAAATACCATTCTAACAATCGTTACCAGGTATATGCGGTTTAGCAGGCCTAGGAAGCTTCCTTTCCGACACCGCTTCATGTATTAACGACAAGTGCTTCAACGACGACCTCGACCCCGGCCAGCTGATCGCACCTCTACAAGTCGCCTGTAACGCCAACGGAACCCCAATCCCATCTTCTGCCATTGGCAGTCGTAGTCTATCTCCCCACAGCTCTGATACGACAGAAGGAACTACAACGACGACGGGCTTGGCGTATTTCACCGACCGCGCGGGAAACACCCATACCCTTGCTGTACCGCTTGTTATCGGTGCCAGTACGACCGAATATGGCAATCCGGTCACGGTATCTGGCGACACGTCGAGTTCAACGAGTACGGCATCTGCCTCGTCGTCTGTGACGTCGAATATTTCGATTATGGGCTTGCCGAAATCAACAATCCCATCTGTAAGCTCGACCACATCTTCCACAATCGCACCGATCGCGACCCCGGTTCCCTCATCGACTACATCTGCTCCTACCAGCACCACTAGTAGCAGCAGCAGCAGCAGCAGCAAAGCCCCTTCGTCGACCGCTGGTAGTGGCTCGCTTCTCGATTTGCAAGGTGCCGGGACGAGAAGGGAAGCAAGAAGTCTATTGGGTTTAATACTTGGTGTTGTCGCTGGGGTTGCCTGGTCTTGATTATATCTTGGAGGTCAAGGTGCAGTTCAGAACCGCCGAATCATGATGGAGTCACGAATGCTGTTAGATACCCTTCTCAAGCTTTCAATTGTCTGATGTATATGATTCTATGGATCACTCAAAGGGTCTCAGAGGCTATTCATCCATGGAGCTTGCTCATTCACAAATCAAACATTGACCCTTGAGGCTGATTTCTATCAGCAACAGATTTCTCTTCGTACACAGGACCAAAAAATCCAACAAATTCCAAGACCCACTACTCGTAAGGTCTAGGAGTTCGACATTGAATGACAACAGAACAATCCACCCAAAACCCCGCTTGCCTCCCCAAAAACAGTCCCAGCTTCATTACAACACCCAAAGACAATCAAACCGCTCGCGCTCGGAGCCTTTGCGTCATGCATCAGACAGAGGGGCATATCGAGCCATCTCAACCCCACTTTTGCCCATAGGGTGTCTCTTCCTTTTGACGGTTGTGTTAGCACATCCACGTCTTGAACTGACGTCCACCGCGGCTTTCTAGCCATGGCCAAACTCAAGAACAACAGGGCAATTGCTATGCTTGACAAAGCAGCAAAGGAGAAATACGCCATTCCTGCCGTCGTCGTTGTACGCCCTCCCCAACCCCATTGCACCTCCCTCCCCACCACCCCTCCTCTAAGCGCAGCCTCAAAGCCCAGATCTAACCACCAGCATGCAGTACAACCTCGAAGGCACCCTCGCCACCATCGCCGCCGCCACCGCCCTCTCCTCCCCGGCCATGCTCCTCTTCTTCCCCTGGGCCCTCACCACCATCCCCGCCCTCATCCACACCGCCCACATCCTCTCCCTCTCCGCCCCCGTCCCCATAACCCTCCACCTCGACCACGCCCGAACCCCCGCCCTCGTGCGCCGCGCCCCCGACTCCCGCTGCTTCGACAGCATCATGGTCGACATGAGCCACCACGCGCGCGACGAGAACCTGCGCCTCACACCCGAGCTGGCCGCCTATCGCCACGACCGCGGCATCGCGGTCGAGGCCGAGCCCGGCCGCATCGAGGGCGGTGAGGACGGCGTGCGCGACACCGCCGACCTGGACGCCGTGCGCACGAGCCCCGACAAAGCGTGCGCGTTCGCAGCCACGGGGCATCGACTGGCTCGCTCCGGCTTTCGGTAACGTGCACGGCCGCTTACGGGCCCCGCGGAATCCAGCTCGACTGCCCCCGCCTCGAGAGCATCAATCGCGCTATTGGCGGTGACATGAGGCTGGTTCTGCATGGTATGGATGGGTTTGAAGTGGGGGTTTATAAGAGGTGGATTCAGGGCGGGGTGAGCCAGGGTTAATGTGAACCGGGTCGTGGATGAGAGGTGGGTGGAGTGTATGAGGGAGGGAGGGGGTGGGGGTGATGGAGGGGATTGAGAGGGGATGAGGGGGGAGGTGGAGGGGGTTATGAGGATGCTGGGGTCGGTGGGGAGGGGCGTAATGTTTTTGGGGGAAAGGATAGCGTGGGAAGACAAGAAACCACACCATCTGACACGTGTAATTTAGCCATGTTTATGAGAGAAACCACCACATAAAACACAGTCTCAATCGCCCCCGTTCCATTTCATCCATCCCTAGCGTAGGTTTCTGAGCCCACAACCCATATTCTCCCCCTCGATCAAAGTCCATCTTCACTTCACAGGACAGAAAACCACCCTAGCCACACGTACGTCATCAAGATCCAATTGGCATTTCTGTCACCTAAAGTAACCTTGTTTCTATGATTTATGCCTCCTTCTTATCCGCTGGCGCGACTTGGTTTGCCCGTGAATGATTATTAACGTACAATAAGAGGTATTTGCAGATGAGAAGTGCTTTCTGATTAGCTGAAATCGAAATGCTTTCTTGTGATTGCTGTGGTTTCGGTTGGATAGTTGCGGGTACTGCTGTACTTGGATAGATCAGGATTAAGATGCGGTAAAGACTGTCATGATAGAATGTTCGTCCGCTCACTCTTCCGAGATTTCCACCACACACAAACACACAGACCGCACCGGACCTACCTCCACCAACCCCCCACCCAACTCGCACGCCTCCTAGCCTCCGCAACCTTCGACCACCTTCCCAACCAACTCCTCAATGGACCCTTTACCCAGGTTGCCGCCGACGCCCACATTAACACCCAACTCTATCCCCGCCCGCAAACATCAGCAGGGCTTATATCTAAACCGATAGCAGGGTAAAGAAAGATAGAACATACCTCGATGTAGCCAATATTGGCAACTGACCGCGCTCAGCGAATCAAGCCCGTATTGCGTCAGGGGGCTTGACTCGATGAAGGTGGATGCGGGGAAGCCGAGGAGGGTGGATAGGAAGGTTTTGAATGCGTCCAGAACTACTTCTTTCTTACCTTCCGCCCCTTCCGCCGCCTCGACCCTTTCTTTTAGACTCTTCTCCTTTTCAGAATCCCTACCGGTAATGCTGAGCCTATAAGTGCTCAAGTGCCCAAACTCCGGCACCTCGGTCCAGTATAGCGGATCCGCCCTGCCCACAATCTTCCCATCCACACGCTCAAACATCTCCAGCCCTGTGACAATCAGACTTCGTTCAAATCGGCGCGACTCTAGTACTGCAGCCAACAGTATTGACGCGAGATGGCTCGAGTCGAGATGCGTAAGACCACTGCGTGTCAGTGTAGGGAGCAGCGCCGGATTATGAAGGGAGTGCAGGACACCGATATCCGTCATGGCTCCCAGCGCGATGGAGACGGCAGGGAGACGCATGGAATGGCGGTAGCTGGCGAGAGCATTGAGGAAGGTATTGCCGACGTTGTAGTTGCCTTGGTTGCGGTTGCCGAAGATGCTGGCGATGGAGGAGAACATGATGAAAAAGTCCAGATTATCTTGCAGAGTCGCTTCGTGCAAGATCCAGCTGGAATCGATCTTGACGCGGAGAGCACGATCCCATTCACCCCCTGTCATGGAGGCCATGGGGGCGTCGCCGAGGATCATGGCCATGTTGATGATGCCCTTGATGGGTGTTTGTTCGCGGGTTCGGTGGAAGATGAACGTCATGGCTTGACGATCGGTGGCGTCGGCTTCGATGACTTGGAGGCAGGCGCTGGAAGCGTTAATGGTGTCGTAGGCTGCTTGGGCCTCGGGGGAGTTGACGCCGCTTCTAGAAATGGCGATGAGGACTTTGGCTCCGTGGTCGACCATCCAGGAGCAGACAAAGCGACCAAGCCCACCGAGACCGCCAATCAAGACGTAGGCGCCATTGGAAGAGAAGAGGGTGTTTAAATCTTTGTAGATTGGTACGTGCTTTTCGATCTTGTCGATTTTGGTATGGATGACGACTGTAGAGTACGGCTGGGATGTAGCGGTTTCGAATGCCTGCCGGTAGCTTGGTAGGTCGAATGTATGCAGCGGAGAACCAAACTTACTGCAACTTCTCCAAGCTTGAGTGACAGCGTCGCGGCCACGCTCAGATTTCAAGTACTTTGCAACGTCCACGGGCTTGCCATTGACTAGGAGTCCTCTCGATGAATCAAGACAGACCGTAAAGTCTGCAACTAAAACCGCGCCTGTATCGAGGATCTTGGCTCCTCGTTGAGCGCAAAGGTACTCTAGCGCCTTTCTCAGGAAACGGTCCACGCTCAAAGAAAAGGTATCACCTTCTCTAATTCGAGCGACTCCTTCAGTGATACAGGATGCCGTGGCGAGAGCAGCGAATTCTGCAGCAGCGATAGCAGGAATACTTCTCTTATAAGTATATAAGTTTTTGATTGGAACTGCAAGCTGCTTGCGATTCGAACCAGGATACCACCCAACTACTTGTGGCAAAACTATACTGTCACGTTCTGCCTCTTTGCGGCCTGCAAAGAACATTCCGAGGCTATAATTGCCTTTGCTGGCCTTGCTAGTACCACGAAATGCCAGAGAATCGTCAAGGTTCACAACAGAAGCCTCGACTGTAACCTGGCAATGTCCTTCGTCAATCTCCCGGAAGGGATCTGGATAGGACGATAGGACGACGGGTTCCTGGGGCGCTGCTAGTGATAATGTGTAGTCTTGCTCACCTAAAGGAGAATCAACCCACCTTGGGAGAACAAGCCCTGTGGCAGAAGAGAGCTCGTCGTCGGGAATATATCGTAAAACCTTTGCTTGCGATTCGTCTACCTCTATTTTAATCTCGTTCTCTCCCTTCAACATCGAATCATATGCCAGAAGTAAATGCTTCTGCCTCGATTGCATTGATTGTTTCGCGATGTTCTGAAATATCAACCAGGTCACCTTGAGCGAAGGTTGCTCTGATTGCAATGTTCGAAGGAGCGAACCTGCCAAATCCTTGAAAGGATTGCAAGCGTTCTGCTGCGTCACCCAGAGAATGCTGTCCGCGGAAGTCATAAGAGTCTGCAACCAAGGGAGCAGTTCTTGCCCAGGCCAGGTTGCAATGACAGATTTGTCCATACTGTCTAGAACAATCGCATTGTATCTTCCAGTGTCATTGCGTTTGCAGAAGCCTTTAGTGGCAGCAGGTTGTAAGGGAACGCATTCTGGGAGCAGAAAATCTTGCATGAGAGCTTTGTCTGTCTCGAGGGAGTAGAAAATCACTGTCTTGCGGCCGGTGTATGCCGGAGGTTGATTACTTTTCATGCGCCAAAGGGTACATTCTTCATAATCTAAATCTGTAACTCTATTGAGCATTTCGAACGATTCAGAAAGGACTTCCATTTTCATTGCGTTGACTCCAGAGACGCATGCCAGACCACCGAGCCGCATTTGTGCTAGGATTTCTTCAGCGCTAGATTGGCAACTTGCGAAGATCATGTGTGCCTTGGGTTCCGGGTTAAACCTTTCCACGTATTGAACACGGTCACAGACACATGACAACTCAACATGCTTTCCCAGAATTTGGATAGACTGAAAGTGCAGCCATTCCCCTGGTTGAGTTATTTGCAGAGATCCAAGTATGTTTCTTATTGCGGCTTCGGAAACTCCGGTGACTCTGATGTCACTCATTGGCCACTTGTGAGTGACAAGCTTCATGCAATCAGAAACGCTCATGGTTTCCCTCGCTGTCATCTTTGAGACATCTGCCAAGAGCTTAGGTTTGAAGAAGAGAGACCTTCTAGCAGGCTCGATAGTGCTGAGATGATCTGCCTTGTATTCCACTCCGCTGAGACACATGCGGAGATCTCCTTGACGTACCTCGATATTGCCTTCAACCCCATAAGGATACTTTGGCTCACTTTTAATGGCGAAGCCTCCTGAGTTGGTGCTTCGAGCGCCTACTGGAATCCTAACGGAGTCAATTGAGACGAGTCTATATTCTGCTGGCAGATTCTGTTCTTGCATTGGATTGGGTGGTAAACGAAGGATGCAGTCCAAAACCAACGGGGAGATGCTGTAATTCTCGTAGTCATCCGTTGAGCCATCGAAGATTCCACTCGAACCTTGGGGGCTCAACCGAACGGCATTCTGCGTTAAGTGTAACGTGGTTATGTAACGCGAGCGACTTATCGAACAAAGTCGAATCATGACTTGCTTCCCATATTGCAGGAGACATATAGCCAGAACTAATTCTCCCTCCAAGGATACCCGAACAGTGCTTGGTCCATTTACAGGGTGTCTCTGGCGTTTGGAAAAAGATATCAAACTGATAATTGTGGGTATCGTCCATTTTCCTAGAAGTAAGTTGTACTTCAAGCGAAGCATCGGGTGTTGCAAATAGCTTGAGAGATAGACGTTCATAGAAAACAATATTGGTTAGTTGAAGGGACAAGCCATCATCAGCCTCTGCGGAACTACGGAGCTGCCGAGCCGCCTCCAAAGCCATCAAGATATATACAGCAGCTGGTACATCCTTGATTCCATCAGTCTGCCATAGCGTAAGCTTCGAACAACTTCCACACGCTAGGGGCTTACTTTCAATCCCATAAGCCAATTCAGCATCAGATGGTTTCTCCAGCACGGTCGCAGGGGTATATCATCAATATAGCGAGACCCCAACAATTGATGCCGAGGAAATCGGCGATATCTTACATTGCCACTGACCCGTGACTCAGACCAGAACGAAGTGGAGTGATCCCATTGATAGCTTGGGGGATTTTTTAGAACGCTCCCATACTCAAATTCTACATTGAGGCCATGGACAATCTGTTGTGCATTGACATTTGCTGATTTAATCGGCATACCATAAGCGACCATAGCACCAGCATTGAGGAGAAGCGTTTCTAGGCAGTTTTGTTCGCGAAAGCAAGTATGGAAGTACTCGATTTGGCTCTTGCCTAGACTTCTTGATATCTCCTGTGAGGGTCCTTTCAGTGCTGGGTGCGGTCCTATCTCGAGAATGGTGTTAATCTCGTGGTGCTTATGCAAGCACTCTGTTAAAGCCGAAGCGAATTGAATAGTTGACGTCAAGTTCTGCTTGAAGTACGCTGCTGTAATATCTTCTGGAGAAATCTCTTGACTAGTAACAGTTGAGAACATGTCACAGCTAGATTGGAGAAAACGTGCTGATACCTGCGCGTTGACAAGGGCCTTCTCATAAAGACAAGCTACGGGCAACATGTGATGCGAATGATAAGCTGGCAGTGGTATCAGCAACGGAAACAACCAAGATTTTGACCTAACCCACCCGTATCAACGCGAAGCTTTCGGCAGAACGTCCCATTCTCGGCATAGATAGTAATAATCTCCCTGATTGCATCTTCATCTCCTGACAGAGTGCAGTTGGTGGGAGAGTTCACCGCAGCAAGCTGCACCCGGTCACCGAATGCATCAAGTAGAGTTCTAGCATCTTTTTCGCTCAAACCTAAAGCGCACATAGATCCATGAGGTTTGTCTGAAGGTTGTGTCGACGCAGTCCTCGCAGAAAACAGGCCACGATAATATGCTATGACAATGGCATCTCTCAAAGTGATTATTCCAGCCGTGAATGCTGCACAAATCTCTCCAGAGGAGTGCCCAACAACAGCAACTGGTTCTACTTCTAATGTCTTTAACATCATCACTAGACCGAGTTGAAGTGCTGTACAGAGTGGCTGCGCGTATTCTGCCTGGTAAATTCGCGACGATTCCTTAGCCTTCGAAAGCTCTTCAATAATAGACCAGGATGGTCCATCGGGCAATTCGGACAAAGAAACTTCGCATTCAAACAATGTAGCCTTGAAGATTGGTACACGATCTATCAGATCCTTGCCCATCTGGGCCCTGTTGAGGTATTTCGTTAGTAGTGTAATGGTCCTCAATTCCAGCACCAGAGGGTTTAGAAAGCCAGTATAGAACCAACAGCCAAACACACCACAGGTCAACTATTGGAGTGTAAAAATTCAAAGTTAGTTGGCTCCATATATTCCTTTGCCCGAACTTCTATCGCATAAGCTTTGTAAACGAATCTAAGTAAATGCTTGTATTATTTTCAAGAGAATTATGAGTCCAACTGTCCACATGGAAATCTCTCAGGAAGCCGATTGCCGTTTACTGGCTTTCTGCACCCCATGATGACCTAAGGAAGGCAGCTTACCATTGAGCGCCTTGACCTGTAAAGACAAAGACGACATTTTTTACACATTCAGCGCCTCTCCTGTGAATCTGATACGATTCTGCTCTTAAAATATCAACGACTTCACGGCGGCTCTGGGCAACGAAAAACGCAGAGCGCTTCAGAGTTGAGCGTCGAGCCAAGAGGGTGTACCCTAAGTCCCGAAGATTGGGCTCATGCTGCTCCACGTAATCAGCATACTTCAGCGATAGTCTTCTTAGGGAAGTCTCATCAGTAGCTGAGACTTTGAATAGGAAGGGCTCTTCAGTTACAGCGGATGGTGACGGAGCTTGTCGGTATGCCTCGAGCACCGCATGGCCGTTTGTGCCTCCAGCACCAAAGATGTTTACGCCGGCTCGTCGGACGCCATCCCCAGGCCTGGGCCAATCGATTAATGATGTGGGGATTTCGATGTTCGTGAAGTCGATATCGGGGTTGGGTTTGACAAAATGCATTTGCCCCGGTATCTTGCCCCTTTCGAGGCACTCGATAGACTTTACAATCGCAGCTAATGCCGAAGATGATTCCAGGTGTCCAATATTCGCTTTGACTGAACCTAAGACTAGTCTGTCTTCCCTGCGAGAGTGCCCAAAAACCGAATTGATAGCGGACATTTCCAAAGGATCGCCGGCTGATGTACCTGTACCCTGATCGTAAGTGTAGAGTTAGACTTGGAAAACGCGCTCATTCGGAGTGATATAGACCTACATGCGCTTCTACGTATTGTATTTGATCAGGAGAGATCCTGAGCTCTTCATAAAGGCTTCGCATGTTCTGCTTCTGCGCCTCTGCTGATGGTAGTGTTATACCTTGTGTCCTACCATCTTGGTTTAGACGAGTTCCTTTGATTACAGCTCGAATTGGGTCATTGTCACAGATTGCCTGTTTTAGTGGCTTCAGCAGTAGAGCAAGTACACCTTCCCCGCGGCCATACCCGTCTCCACTGATGTCAAAGCTTTTGCACTTTCCATCTGGACTTAAGAATCCCAATTCACTAGAGGGAATGAACATATCAGGATTAAGGATCAATTTCGCGCCACAAACCAGGGCCATTCCAGAATCCCCGTTCTGAAGAGCACGTACAGCCTGATGCAAAGCTGCCATGGAAGAAGAACAAGCGGTATCTACTACAAGACTCGGACCTGAGAGATTGAAGAAATAGCTTATCCGGTTTGCGGCCATACATGTTGCGGTACCAGTAGCGAGATACCTAGGGGTGGAATCCAGATCTCGGGCCAGGACGGTATGGTAATCAGTACCCTCCATGCCTGAAGTATTGAACCATATCAGCCTTCTGGCCCCATAGTCCAACGTAGTCGCTGAGTAGTAATCCCTCATCAGCAAAAACACTAGTATCAGTGCCAACGAATGCGTTAAGAGGAATTCCTGCGCTTTCCACGGCTTCGTAAGCAACCTCTAAAAGCATTCGCTGTTGAGGGTCCATAGCAGCCGCTTCAACTGGCGTAGTATAAAAAAATCCATTGTCAAAACGGTCAATTGTGTTATCGTCCATCATGTAGGCACGTTTAACGTTCGTAAGTCCCTTTCGCGGGCCACCATCAGGATGGTAGAAACCTTTCATGTTGAACCTTGTGATTTCGCGCTGTATATCTTTGAGTTTGCCAGTACATCCCAAAGCTCGGATGGTGAATTGGCTCCTGCGACCCTGCAGGACATCCCGATAACGGCAATGTCACGGTCGACGTGCCGGTCAACCATGTTGGGGTCTTTCCTGATCTCTTCACTGGGGACCTCAAAGCTTTGGGATTCTTCGTTTTCAACGCAAGGAAGAGGGATGGATATGCCATCTTTCCTCGATGGACTTCCAGTGACGTATAGTATAGTGCGTAACTAAGAGATCCCGTCGATAAGTGCGCGCCAATTGCTCCAGATCTCGCGCCACGACATCCTTATCTTGACTTTTCGAGCCACAGGCGTTGCTCTCATCCACTATGCAGCAGTAGGTGGGTACCACCTTAATTGAGAAAGATGCATCGTTAAGCTGTACTGCAGCTACCTTACCTGGACCTGGAGAAACATAACTCGGTCGTACGGCTACCGCTTACATAAGCCGCCAAGGCGTGCTGGAAGGAATCGGAAGGAACGAACATCCGCTTCCGGCGAACTACCACAATACTCTGTAGAATACGGTATCCGAGCACGCCGGGGTATTGATTGTTAGTATCCGTGCCCCACCGTCAGGGGGGTCAGCTTCGCTCTACTAATCAACCAGTCTTGTGTTTGAAGGACCTATTAACGAATAAACCCCCGGCTACAGTACGTAGTATGGCGTTCTATTGGATTCCATCCTGGAGGCGCAGCTGGGTCTGAAATGATGACAGAGTACCTTTGTGAGTTGATAGAGTGTTATTTGAGGCCTTCGGAAGGCGGTGGCTAATATCCTGCATGATATAAAAAGTTTACAAAGCCCTTCCCCATAGTATCCCGCTCCCGTAACAATATTCAGCTCGCTCCTCATTAGAAAAAGCCTCCTACAATCATGTCTCATCCAAAGCTCATCTTCGGCGCTGGCCACCTTGGGACGTCCTTCCCCACTACCGCAGAAACAATCGAGCTTCTGAGATATCTAAAGTCCAAGAATATCAACCATATCGACACTGCCCGTCGATATCCTAGCCCTAAGCCTGGCCTGTCCGAGAAGCTTCTTGGAGAATCCAAGGCCGCCGACAGTGGGTTTATTATCGATACGAAAATCAACATTCCTGCGAATGGACCTAGTGAGTCTCTGACGCAAGAAAATATTCTGGAATCGATGAAAGAGAGTTGTGCGACGTTGGGGGTCAAGCAGGTGGAATTTGGCGCTTCTATTGTAGTTCGAAGACGAGCTGATTGAGTGAGGTCAATACTTTGTACTGCCATACCCCTGATCTGGAAACGCCTGTTGAAGAGACTGCAGCTGCATTTCAAGAAGTTTTCAAGACTCGCCGGTTCATGAAGGTGAGACACTTCTTTTCACCCGCTTTCGGCGGGTTTTTCCTAACACTTATAATACACGCAGCTCGGGCTCTGTAATTACAACGCCGAGCAAGTGACGAACTTCGTAGACGCTTGTCGCAAGGCCTCTCCAATTGAACAATACCCATTAGTTCCCAAGGTCTATCAAGGTCAATACAACGCCCTATGTCGAGGCCCAGAAGAATTTCTTATCCCTGTATTGCGGAAGAATGATGTGGTCTTTAACGCATACAGGTAAGTGGACGATTCGAATTGGTAACCCATGCTTACGGGATAAAAGTCCACTTGCTGGCGGCTTTTTGACTGGAAAATTCACATCCGGTGGAGACATTACTGGGACGCGTTTCGATAAAGGCAACAAAAGTGGAGCGTATCATCAAGGTTGGTACGACAAGCCGGTCATGCATTCGGCGGTGAAGAAGCTTCAGGGTATGATTCGTCCACTCAACCTGACGTTAGCCGAAGTGTCGTTGAGATGGTTGATTTACCATTCGGTACTTGGCGAAGAGGATGGTGTTATCCTTGGGGGAAGCAAATTCGAGCATATCGGAGGCAATGTGGCGGATATTGCCAAGGGTCCATTGGAGAAAGCTGTTGTAGAAGCATTGGACGAGATGTGGCTGAGTGTGAAGGATGAGGCGCCGTAGGCTTGCAAGGTAGGCTATCCATCATAAGGAAATTAGACTTAATTGTTCAGCCCAATTCATTACATTGGCTGCAAGACTTTGGATTGGTATCTCCACTTAGGCTTTTCGACACTGTTATGTGACGGTTGAGGTTTGGTCGGAGAAAATAATGACACGGCGCTCGTAGGACGAGGTGAACGAGGGTAAGCCGTCAAAGGTGCCATGTAAGTCTACCCGCCTTTTCATTATTCTTCCTAGATTCTCCCAGACTCTTTGCATCTCTCATTAAACACTACTTGCAGTCCACTTTAGTTTGCCTAAAGCACGTCTTTCCAATTCCTCCTCTTTCCAATCCACTTGACCACATAGACAAGCGCAAGCAGTACTGGCACCTCGATCAAAGGTCCAACAGTTGCTGCTAGCGCTTGATCGCTGTTCGCTCCGAACGTAGCAACAGCCACAGCAATGGCGAGCTCGAAGTTGTTGCTGGCAGCAGTGAAGCTTTGTGTCGCTGATAGCTTATACCCGAAGCCGAGCTTGTGCGTGACAAGTAGGGTAAAGAAGAACACGATACCAAAGTAAACGATCAAAGGTGCCGCCACTCGGACGACGGACACGATTTGATGGACGACTTGATGCCCTTGAGAGGCGAAAAGCACAAGAATCGTGAAGAGGAGACCTATTAGCGACCAAGGGCTGATCCACTTGAGGAATGTCTGGTCGTAAAATCTTGGACTTGCCATATTGCGTATGGCGAAGCGAGTGATGATTGCCGCTCCTAAGGGAATGCCGAGGAACACAGCAACGCTTGTGGCAACAGTACTGTAAGACACGTGGATCGTCTCACCAGAGCGACCGATAACCGAGATGAAGAGGATCGCAAGAGGAGCGTAGAGGACCATTTGTAGAACAGAGTTGATGGCGACGAGAATGGCGCAGTATTCGTTGTCGCCTCCAGCCAGGCCCGTCCAGATTAGTACCTGTTAGATTGTATTATCTGGCTTGCTCTGTGAGGGACTAAAGGTACGATCCTTGGGCGTACCATGGCAATGCACCTGGCTAAGCCGACCAGAATAAGACCCTCTCGGAGACCAGACTTGTCCGGTAGAAAAGCCCAGGACAGGGCGAGCTGGCAATCAAGATTAGTCTGCTATTACCCTTAAGTATTCGACGAATTCGCCTTACCATGAGAAAAGGTGCTATGATCCAATTGACAAAGACGCTGAAGAGAACCTGTACCCAAATCTCCCGCTTTCTGAAAGCAAGATGAAGTGTCTCGTACTTCACTTTGCACAAGATGGGGTACATCATGACAAGTAATCCTACCGCTACAGGGTTGTCAGTGACTCTACCAATCCTCAGCAAGAGGTGATGCTACCTATGGGAACAGAGACACCGACAAATTTCCCTTTCTGCAGCGCAGGACCGGTGTTGGTCACGAAATTCCCGAGGATAATACCGATTGCCATAGCCAAGAATATCCATAATGCAAGAAATCGGTCAAGAAGACCAAGGCTCTTGAATGCCGAGACCTTAGTGGAAGGACCTTCGTCTTCTTGCTTTTCGACATCTGTGACGGGCAGCTGAGGGTCACCGCTGGGAAGGATTGGCACTGGCTCGGACGAGGAGTTCTCTGGGACAGGATTGGACTTTTTGGAGAGCCTATTTTTGAACATATTGACCAGAATAGTTATATGAGAGCAAGCTCACGATCTTTACTTTTATCTTCCTCAGGGCCAAGGTAGGGAAAGAATGATATTGGGGATAGAAAAGCGGTAGATGTATTTTATAGATGCGATCGGATTTATATCTCAAAGCGTGCCTCAAAGAATATTCCACCAGTCGGCTGACAGCCTTTGCACTTGCTTCCCCAGTCCAATCGATTACTGTATCGAGGTGGTCCAGGCGGTAACCAAGATCTGTGCACTCTATGACAGTGACATCCTCGCGAATGCTCATTGGATAGTGTATTCATATCTAGATCGATCCGGGGAAACTGGTAATACCACGTGAGGGGTACAGTATGTGGTATGTTAGATCACGCTGGATATTGCATCATGCTAACCACACATAGGAAGGTCAATCTATTTGCTACCTGGTAACAGAAAGCTATGCTAGGGAGTACGCCAAAGCTGAACGCTTGGAGTACATTCGAGAACGTTCGTATGTCAATGGCCATGAAGATGGTTCCCATTGTCTCTAGAATGAAACCGGACCTTCCGACTTGTGTGTATTATTCCATGTGGAGAGATACATCTGCTGATGAGTTGAAAGGCAAAGGCTGTCGTGGGGAATTCCTTCCCCACGATGAACACGACATCAAAATCAATGACTCGCAACGAACCATGTCGGAATGGATACAGCCATCGGTTTGGGCACGACTACAAGTACCTTTGGCGGGAAGTATGTACGATCAGGGTCAGATGAGCAGAACGAAACCATGAGCGATGTTGTAACAGGTTACAGGAAGCCCGCCGCACCAAAGCGAATGTGAAAGGGAATTTTCGCTGGAAGGCCACAAGTAGTTACGTATGTCGTATGCTTTTCAACTTTGCGAATTGCGATTCAAGCTGAAAACTGGTATCTATGGGCTGATATTCTTAACTAAGAACATTAAAAGAATGAATTCACTCTATCTTGAAAGCCAGAGACTTGAACACAGATTGTAAACCAAGTAGATCATCATGAATCAAGCAATCAATCTACGAAGCCGGCCAGAAGGAATTTCTAGCCTTCATACAGAGATACTGTAGTTCATCAAGTTATGTCGATTGAAGCGATGTAAAAGTCAAATATAATTGTGTTCTTTCTTCTCTTGTGTCTGCTCTTCTGTTCTTACATTAACGATATGCATTATGTGCACTTGATATATTTAATATATCAATAACTTCTTCAATTTATCACATGATTTGAAATTATGCAAATCAAGAAATTACTTATCTTATCTTATTCGATTTAATAAAGGTTTGAGGTCTCAACATTCGTCTTAATTGAGTGATACATAAAAGTTTACATTTTTAAGATTATGATTTGTTAAATAACTTCAAATTAGTAAATATTGTTTATTAATAATTTAATACTGAGAATCATGTAATTGTTAATAGTATTTACGATAAAAAAAATAACAATGAAATTAATTATACTTTAACGAAATATAAAATATATCTTTAAAATGTAAATTGTAATCAATAATTGAACCTCGCTTCTCACTATTTACATCTTCAACCACAACCAGCAACGCAGCTACAACAACCTAGTCATTCCAGCTCAATCCCCCAACTCCCTCACTCCTTCCTTATATTACCCTTTCTTCTCCCTTCCCCGGCGCCCCCCAACCCACCTACAGTATGCGCACCTCCACTCCCAACCAAATCCCCGCATCCCCCTACCCCTTCCCCTTCGACTCCTCGCTGTCCCCGCAGACAACCGCGCTGGTGGTGGTCGACATGCAACAAGACTGTATGCACTAATTTCCGTCCAAAACACTTACTCGAATGATGTTTTAACCGCCGCCCCCCCCCAACCCAAGAAAGAAAAGACGAAAGCTGTTACTGACTAGAAACAATCACACAGTCTGCTCGCCCGGCGGGTACCTGGAGAAGCAAGGGTATGACATATCGCCCGTGCGAGAGATCATCCCTCGGGTCCAGCGACTGCTCGCCGGGTTCAGGAAAGCGCGGTTTCCGGTCTTTCACACGCGCGAAGGTGCAAAACTCCTTGTTTATTCATTTCCAAGCACCAAACCCCCTCGCAATACGATATCCTCATCCATCCCGCTCACCAAACAAAATTCATAACCATCGCTATTAACACCCTCCCCCCCCTTGCGCCAGGCCACCCCCCCAACCTCTCCACCCTCTCCCCCCGCGAACTCTTCCGCTCCCGCAACAACCCCTCCGCCCTCGGCATCAACTCCCCCGGCCCCCTCGGCCGCCTCCTGATCCGCGGCGAGCGCGGTCACGACACCATCCCCGAGCTGTACCCGGTGGCGGGCGAGGTCGTGCTGGACAAGCCGGGCAAGGGCGCGTTTGCGCACACGGACTTTGAGAGCTTGCTCCGGGAGAGGGGGGTGCGGAATTTGGTTTTTGCGGGTGAGTTTACTCCCTCATGAGAGAGAAGGGGGGGGGACGGGTTGGGGAGAAGGTGGGTGGGCTGATGATGGCATGGTAGGGGTGACGACGGATGTGTGTGTGAGTAGTACGATGCGGGAGGGAAGTGATCGGGGGTTTGATTGTTTGCTGGTGCGGGGGTGCACGGAGGCGGCGGGGCCGGGGATGAGGGAGGCGGCGATGGAGAGTGTGATGGCTGAGGGAGGGGTTTTTGGGACCGTGGCGGAGATGGAGGATGTGCTTGAGGTCTTGGAGGGGTGGGTGGGTGGTTGTTAAGGGTACTGTTTGAAAGGGGAGGGGGGAGGTTGTGGGGGTTTTCGTGCTTTTGGGAGAGCGGCAGGGGGGGGATTGTTTTGGTTGTTTGAGAGGAGTGAGGAGTGAGGAGAGTGGTGATGCTGTTTGAAGACTTGAGCACCTGCTACGATGAAGGGGAAAGCTTGGAGCCTTTCCAAGCAGTGCAATACGGAGAGACACTAGCTCTTGTTTACTCATATCATTGCAGTATCTCCTGCCATCGATCAATATATTCTATCAAGCTATCAACTATCTCGACGTTCAAGACGAAGATAATTATCATCATCTTTACTCGAATATTTAAATTTGTTGGAAATGAAAAAAGCGAAAGAAGAACGGTGAACAAGAAGTGGCAGAAATGTTTACTTGATGTAGATAGTTGAATCAACGACGAAGGTAGAGAGAGATAAGTTGCAACTATTAATGCCAACTTAAGCCTTGAAGTTCCATGTCAATAGACGGAAATAAAATAAAAATTTAGATTAAAGGGTCGGAGGGAACAGAGTACAAGCACAATTGTGATTAAGTTCTTTATTACAGCATATTAAAGATATATAAATGTAAGAAAAGAAGAAGCAGACACAAGAGCAGAAAGAACCCAACCATCTTTCAACTTCTACATCGATTAAAACCCCCTCCTACATCCCTATTCATTCCCTCACCCCCTCTCATTCTCAAAACGCACATCCCACCCCACCACACCTACAACCCCCCATCCGCACCTCCCCCCTGACCCCCCCCACCCGAAGACGCCGTATCACCCGTCCCACCACCCACCGTACTGCCTCCTCCTCCTCCTCCTCCACCATTCACAGAACTCGAACCCTGTTGCGAACTTCCATCCGTACTACCGCCGGCCTGGCCATTCCCAGATAAAGGATCTGATTGGGTCGAGCCGCCCGAGACGGCCTGGTTCGATCCTCCACCGGAGGAGGATGTGGCGCTGTTTGCACCGTTGACGGGGACTGTGCCGAGGTTGTCGAAACCGCCGTTGGCTTGAGCACCGTTGCCGTTGGCTTGGGCGCCGTTGGCTTGAGCGCCGTTGGCTTGAGCACCATTAGCCTGGGCACCGTTGGCTTGGGCGCCGTTAGCCTGAGCGCCATTCGCCTGAACGCCGCTGCCAGCAGAATTAGCGTTACCGTCGCTGTTACTGCTGGAGCCACCGGCCTGGCCATTGGCAATGCCATTGGTAGTCACGCCGGTTGTGACGCCGTTGCCCTGGACCCAGCCATTGCCGTTGGTGTTGACGGGCCACCAGCCGGAGCCCCCGTTGGCATTATTGATGAAGCCGCGCCAGTCGCCGCTGTCGCCACGAGGGCGAAGCTCGTTGACGGCGGATTTGATCAGGTCTTCGCGGGCGTTAATCTCGTTGCGACGTTCGTTGGTCCATTGACCAAGGTCGTCACCAGGCGTGAGGGGAAGAGCGGCGGCGAGGGTGGGGAGGAGGTAGAATATGCGGAGGGAGGTGAGGAGGTTGACCATCTTGGCTGCTGTGAGTGATGGAGCTCAGCGACGTTAGATGAAGCCTTGAGTGGGCAAGGTAGAGGACGAGAGAAAAATGGGTCGAAAGCAGTATCTCGAGGAGTTGTAGTTATGAGAATATAATAGGGAAACGATGAAAGCTTTTCGAGCAATAAAATCAAAAAGACCAGTCTTTATAGACGCTTCGAGTAACCCGAAGGATCTGGACTGTCCTCTCCACCAGGGCAAAAAACCTGATGCTTACCCCGACGCGGCTCGGCTTCTAGGCAGTGTAAGCCAGACATCGCAAACGAACGTTCTAGTTGCCATTATGCTGATATCCATAGGGTGTCTCGAAGAGGTAGAGGTGTAGCTTGAAAAGGTAGTGTTCTGATGGGGGCTGCGTTTGATGTATGTGCTTGAAACGTTCGGTTAGAATTTTTCCATACTTGCCGGCGTAGTCGGTCTGGGCTGTAGACTTCGGGAGGTGAACAATGATAAAACGTGAAATCAACGTGAAGGTACAACCAACACCAGGGTGTAGAGATGTCAGTAGTGAGTTGGAGTAAACATCCCCCAAAGGGTCAAATGGTATGAACCTTGAAGTACTGAGGACTCACGGCGACATGGAAGATTGAACAACATATCGGGGTCGCTCGACGGACTTGACACTAGGTGATTGGACCTCATTGCGCTGATATACGAGGAATTCGTTCAAGACTTGATCACAAGAGCTTCCTCGAAGCCTTGCACACTCCGATTAACCAGTTGGTTCGAATCAAGAGAGAACCCAGGATACAAAACAAAGAATATGCAGGTCCTCAGGGGCCAAGGGACGGGACGAAGGGGCAAAGCACGGGAAGAGACGGGGGAACTTCCAAGCGAAGTCCCTCTTGGGCACGAAATGGGAGATATGCGAAGAGATTTGGTGAACAGCAAGAAGATGTGATGGTGCGAAACGCTATGAGACGTAGCACTTCAGGGTCTCTGTCGCGCATGCATAGCTTTGTTGTGGAGAGAGCTCACAAAAACCACTTCATCGTGCGTAGTCTACCCACGATCATTGGACGAGACTCTCCGAGTGTGCTTGATAGCCGACTTTTACCTGCAAAGATCGCCGCGGCTCATCTACCCACTTGACACCATTATCATTATACGTTTACCAATAATTCGATGTGTCGCTGAACCCCCCAGCAGCCAGCAGATCATCGACGTTGATAAGATCTACCCCCTCAGCCGTAAGCTGTCGCCAAATCCCATTCCTCGTACTGATCGGCCACCCTGGCTGATCCCAGTATCTCACCTTAATCCCCTTTGCGTGTGCCATTGCCACCTGTGCTCTTAGCAATGACAGCTGCGTGGTATTGAGCGATGTGCCAAGCACAGGGCCGAAGTTAGCTTCGAAGTCTGTCGAGGCGATGGGAGAGACAACGGAGGTGATGTTGGAGAAAGTGGTGTTCAGCTTGGGTATTGGGGCGTCGTAGAAGTAATAGCGGGGGGTAACAGGTTGGACTTGCTCAAGGGGAGTGTTTCCGGTGCCGATAACGGTCACGGCGCCTAAAGTCAATTGGTTACTGCTGTTTACGGTTGAGAGCCAGCCGCCAACTCGACTGGATTTCGTAAGTTCGAAAACAATCTGTGTCGGATGGATCGAACTTACAGCGGCTCCAAGGCGCGCACGACATAAGGCCATGTAGTTGGGCCGTCGGTCTTGACATCAACGAACAGGTATAGCGTCTGGGACCCATCCGTATCAAAAACTCCGTTATGTGTAGGAGAGGATTGGAACCGGGACGTTGTGGGGTTCTGCCGATGGAGAGTATCCAGGATGGGGTTGATATAGAGGGACTCAAAGGTCCGGCCTGTAGTCAAGGCACTTCTCTCGTGCCCAACATATAGGGTGCCATTGTAAAGCCAGACATCGGACTCCACAGACACTGCACCCACCGAAAGCGCGCTGTAGAAAGGCACATCTCGCCAGTAATCGTTGTGACTGTGGATTCCTTTCTGTAGTCGGACGGGTTAGCTTGGGAGCGCGAAGGTAACGCGATGCGCTTCTCACCGGCACAATCCCTTGGGTCAGGCTTGTGGGATAGTCATAGATGCTCTGATGGGCCTTGGCCAAGATACTTTGCAGCGCGGTAGAGACATCAAGCGTGGAGCTGGCAATGGCTGTAGCTGCGAGCGCAACGGACGCAAGGACACAGGACGATAACATTCCGATAGAGGATGGCTGGAGATCTCTTGCATAGAAGAGCGGCCTTGGCGAGATGTCGCTGCATCATGAGCGATGTATATAAAGGCCATGGTGTTGGTGTCTGAGGGGTTGAAAGCGTCATGTCGGAAGTCCGTCCGTGAGGTTCAACAAAGCTCATCCAAAGAAAAGCCACACGTGCCTTTTGAGGGCGGCCACAACCACGATTCACCAGGAACACTACTCTCATGACGCAAGGACGTTGCACCATATGCAAATTTCATTGGGCAAGCCTCACTACACGTACTAGTATTTGTTCACACAGTCATCACGGTCATTCTTGCTCATCTACACTACAGACTCATAAGCCGTTCCATCAGACCTGCTCCTCCACCCATCTCTCATCAACCCTTCCGGAATGTAAAGGCCTCTCGCTGCCAAACCCCGGATAGATTCTGTCTGGTTCTTCTGGCCAGCCGGCCCTCGTCCCTTCCTGGTCACTGAATCCTTGCATTGGCAAGACAGTATCATCAGTTGATGTAGTATGGTATGTATTAAGGGGCCTCGTGGGGAAGTGCTTCTCTCTCGCTGCCCCTGCCGGATCCAAGCTTTTAGTGCTAGGACCACCTTTCGATGGCCACATCAGCTGGCCGCTGGTACCGGCTGAGGCCTTGGCGTTTGAAATGCGTAGGCGTCCGGTATAGTGGAGGTAGATGGGGCGGGCGAGAGGTGCGTTGGCGCATAGGATGCCAATATTTACTTCAGGTCTGACGAGTCACACATTGTTAGCATGGAAATCATAGGGTGCATTGGGATCTAGGATAGTAGCTTACAATCTCCAACCCACATTGGCAACGGTAGTCCCTATATGAGGTAGAATAGTCAGCAAAGCCCGTTCTCGATAGAGACAGCTTCGATAACTCACAGGTCAGATCGTCCTTGGTCAAGGCCGACGACAGAGCAGTTCGGACCGTGCAACAGGCTGCGGTACTGAAGGTTCATCTCAGTCAGTAAAGGTGTTCTTCATAGTAACAAGAACAGTGTCACGTACATCACTCCTAAGCCCATAAGTATACACAGGGCAATCTTTGTCCGGGGACTTATCTGGAGTGTCCTGAGAATGATGATAGGAAAGCTCGCCAGGATGAGATCCGTTATGGCAGAGAAGACTGCCATTAATTAGCAACAGCGAGAGGAAGCTCGTTTCCAATGCACAAGTTACTTACCCCCCTGGGCGATGATAAGCCTCTCCACCTGGCCCTTCCCCAGACACACGCCATCGACTCCTAATTCCCAGTATGACCTCAGTGGCCTACAGACTCCTAGGAACAGGAACACGCAAGTCATGTGAAATACGATGAGGATGCCTATCAGCGCATAGACGGGCCGTCTCAGCCATCTCTCGACCATGATCCGGAGGAGAAACAAGCAGATTGAGATTTTGGTGAGCATGAGCGTCAAGAAGGTCTGCATCCAGTCGACCCAAGAGAATTTCTGGAAATGTCGGCGCTGAGTTGGCGTAAGGTAGTATTCATGTCGACCGAGGCCATTTAGAACCTCCAGCAGTATCAAGATGGCGCCGACGATGGTCAAGACCTGTCATTCATGAAAAGAAGTCGCGTGAGCTATGCTTTCTCTTGGTAAACTCAACCCATGACACAATGATAAGGCAGAACGTCTATATCGTACCATGGCCGCGATCATGCTATAATCACTAAAGCATCATCAGCAATGTACACTTAGCCAGTGTAGTGATCCGACTTACTCCCATCCTATGTTGCGTGTTATCTTTGTTCGGACCACCACTCGAGCCACGGTTGAGATCAAAGCAGCCAAGACGAAGGACATGCAAACGGCCAACAGTGCCCATCCCTGATCTACGTCACCCCCCTTAGGTTGAGGAAACACGACTTCCTGCATCGACAATGAAGGTCTGACACCTTAGGGACTTTGCTGTAAGGTACGCAAGGCACATGGACAGATGGGGGTCTGTTTTGGTTTCATATGCGAACCAGAGATTTTGCGCAAGAGATTAGACCCGAACATGGATCGGGGCGAGTAGCTTGCGTCTTATTGTTTCCAAACGTAAGGTACTGTAGGCCGAGAGCGCTGATGCTGCGAATTGCCCATGGCTTGTTGTTTGGTGTAACGAATCAGGTCAGGCATGAGGCAAGCTCTTGATCTAGTGTGGCAGCCATTGCACCTCTTCAAGATACATTCTACAGTAGTTGTTCTCTGTTCTCCATGACATCGACGGTGGACCGTGCTCTGCATCCGTATGCAAATAAACAATCCGGGGGATCCAGATCTTGAGGGTCCCAATCGCACATTTGCCTGCATACCTAATCCTCCGAATGGGCTTTGTGCTTTGGCCATGGGCCATTATGCGCTGATAGGCGCGGCAGAAGCGATGACGCGCACATGCGTCACATGGAGGCCCGTTCTTGATCAAAACCAAAATCAAAACTACCGAGCCGTCCCGCTACCAAGTGCCAGGAACAACGATGGGAACTTCGATCAGGTAGAAAGTAGGAACCAGTCGATGAGTGCTTTTCCTTGTTTGCAGTCAAGGTGGACACTGGAGAGGTGTTCGAATGGCAATAACACCACCGAATCCGAAGTGTGGTACCTGTAAAAGCAAGATGCAGACACTTGAATCCCGCACACTCTCTGTGTAGTTGCAAAATGATGAAGTCATAATGGACGGAGGTAGGATCGAAGACAGATAAAAGTCCGGCGTGCCTTGTGGGCTGCTTGAGCACCCCCGCGCAGAAGTATATGCCCGGCACACCTTTTCTTGTCCTCTATGTGTACGGAGGGTAGAGAGCTAAGCCACGTAGAGATTGCCAACTGGATGGAAGGAACTCCTCTTTTGCTTGGAACGTCAGTTCGAGTCAGTCTGCAGAGCGTGTGCGATAAGAAGAATTGAACAAAGAACCATAGAAATCTGGCCAATCTTGCCATTTCATACTCAAAATGCCACATCGTTTGAGAGCCAGCCTGGTCGTTAATGGTTGCTCACTCGCGTGAGCACACTCTGACAAGGTGGGTCGAGCACCTGAACTATTGCATCAAAGTGCATTGTTATTACGTAAAAGTATATAAGATTAGCTTCTTGAAAGATCAAGGAAATGGTACCACAGATCGTAATCCCATACGACACTGAACTTGGACCAGCATCAATCATCGTACCAGAGAACCCGTTGGCTCTTTACCAAGGCTGTCCCTCAGGTCCGAACTCTGCATGGAGGCCAACACGGAGGAGCGTTCCGGCTTCGATCTGCTCCTTATGGGACTCGAGCTCGTCGACGTCCCAGTTTGCCGTAACGAAACGACCACGGAGGTAGTCAGCCCTTGGCGAAGCGAGGTAGAGGTTGAAGGCTGCGGCGAGCTCGACTGTGTGAAGAATATTATTTCTGAAAAATCTTGGAGGCCTGGTACTGGAGACTTACGCGTGTCAAGGGTGGGCATTCCCCTGCCCGCAGACATGTCTGTAAGGACAATGCCAGGGTGGACGGAGAATGCTCGGATCTTGGGGCTCTCTACAATAGTTGTCTCAGTCAGCGGCTACCTTCTATCTGGAACAACTCTTTTCAGACGTACCTGCGTGAACGAATTGCGTGATCTTCGCCACTCCAAATTTCGAGACAGCGTACGACGAAGTGCCGGGGTATTCTTTCATGCTAATCATGAAAGAGACATTGATGATTGTTCCGGGCTCTTCTTTGCCAGATGCCGAGAGCGAAGCGACATATGCGTCTGTCATTGCGTAGGTTCCGAAGAGGTTGGTTTGCTATAGTTACAAGTTTCATTAGCTGGTGTTCAGTTTCCATGGTGAGGAAACACCTTACCTGAACGGACCACCAATTATCAACATCTCCACTACCAATTGCTGCCATTTCGGTGGCTTTACCGGCATTGTTGACGAGGACATCGATCTTGCCAACTTTTTCGGCGACCTCTTTCCACAAAGATTCGACCGATGCTAATTTGGCGATATCTGCGACGATCGAAGTTACGTCTGTCTGTGGGCTTATAGCCTTGATCTCTCCAACGGCAGTTTCGAGCAATTCTGGTCTCCGGCCTGTGATGGTGACGGTTTTGGCACCAGCCTGAGCAAAAGCTTTCGCTGTGGCCTGGAAATCCGTCCGTCAGATCTCAACTCCTTTATCGAAGTCACTTTATCAAGACACTTACAAGTCCAATGCCCGTTCCTCCGCCACTAATCAGGATATTCTGGCCGGTGACAGCCATGTCGGGCCTGTCAATTGCTATGGCCGAGTAGACATCATGGGGGATTGCGTTTGTCAATTTGTATTCTGCGTACCAGTCCATTGCCGGGGTAATTCAGGAGGAATGGATTAGAGGTTTGGTGTGGGATTGTTCAAACGTATGTAATTTAATGCTAATGAAAGGGCTCGAACTGTGAAATCTGAAGCTGTGTGCCGATTTAGTAGAAGACTGGAGACTGCTGTATAGACGAGAAGGGAGAGACGGGTATCTTATAGATGCATTTCCCGCTACGAAGGTCGTGCCTCCTGCCATGAAGCTGAGGCCGAACTTCGAACAGCGTGTCAACTTGGATGGAGATATGTAAGATTGTTGCAACGGGACAACATTACCCCCGTTACTAGCCACCCAGCACCAGCAAAACTCGACGACCCTGAGGTAAGCAGTCGGAGTGATTATGATGAAGAGCAATGTATATCTGACATGACCAAAATACTTCGCGAGTATGACCAGGAAAGTTGGGCCTCGGTTCGTCCAAATGGATTACTAAACCTGCCAGCGCTGGACCTTTCCATCCTAGCGTGCGCCGACTCAAATGTAACTCCACGCTGAAGCTTTGATTTATAAGAATGACAATGATTTTGATAAGTGGAAAGATATACGAAGAGCTCGGTGGAGCGGAGCAACCCTTCACCGACGGTGGGCTACTCAGGCGGATGCAAATAGATGCTGAGGCCGTGGTCATAGTAGATATGAGAAACGAGACACTGATGTTGCTGAATAACACACAAGCTGTCATGCTCGGCTTTTACAACTTGATAGGGTAAGGTAGGGTCGCAAAATCCAAGCAAGACTATCCATCTTATATAAGAGCAAGACATAGACAGCATCGATTCAAGAAAACATTTACATCGCCTTCTCTCAATCCGTCTACATACTTAGATCATCTCCCTGCACCTCAAGCAAAAATCAATCGGAAATACAGAGAATATCAGATCAGCTTACCTTCCAGAACAATGGGAAAGTCGGTCTTGATTACAGGATGCAGTGAAGGAGGCATCGGTGATGCACTTGCAATAGAATTCCACTCAAAGGGCGCTCGTGTTTTCGCCACAGCGCGGAATCTCAGCAAGATGAAGCACCTCAAAGCCATGGGAATAGAAACCTTGTCACTTGATGTGACCTCGCCGCTCTCGATAGACACTGCGGTGGCCACCATAAATAAGGCAACTGGGGGAAAGCTAGATATCTTGGTCAACAATTCTGGCAAAGGTAGGTGTCTTGCAGCTTTTCGAGCCTGTGTTCTGACCTTGACTGACACGGTGCGTCCATGATACAGGCTATTCTATGCCAATCCTTGATTCTGACATGAACACCGCAAAAGACATATTTGAGGTAAATGTATTTGCCGTAGTCGCTCTCACTCAAGCTTGTGCTCCGATGGTCATCGCGTCAAAAGGCAAGATCATCAACATTTCATCCGTTGGCAGCCGCGCTTCACTCCCTTGGATGGGTAGGTCTAGCTTGATTCGCTATTAGTGATAGCAGGGTCATGCCTTCCTTTCGCCGCTGGTCCGATGCTGATAAGTAAAAGGGCTTTATAATGCAAGCAAAGCCGCCGTCAGTGCGATTAGCGATACCTTGAGGATGGAGCTAGAACCATTTGACGTGCAAGTCATTACTGTACATACCGCTACTCGGCCTCGTCCGATATCACGACTAATGCAAGAACAGGTTGTGGCTGGCACTGTAAAGACCCGCTTCTTCGCCAATCAAGCACAATTTAAGTTTCCCAAAGGTTGGCCCGTGAACCCCAATTTGGTAAGATTGTATTTCTTGTTAACGATCGAGCAGACTCCTTATACCAGCCAATAAGCGCAGAGGCCACTGCATCTCTTACCGCAGAGGAAGTCACCTCCACCGCAATGAATTCGCAGGATTTTGCGGCTGGTGTGGTAGCCAATGCTCTGAAGACGAAGTCTACTGCGTACTACTGGCGTGGAGGAAATTCCACCCTCGTATGGTTGATAACTACACTTCTTCCTCACACCTTTCCAGTAAGAAATTTTTGCCAATCATTATAGCGATCTCCAAGAGTTTCACACTGACGGGTTTTAGGATTTAATGCTCGCTAAGGCAGGAAAGATTAGCCTGCTGCGGGAGAGAAGACAGATGGTCTCCGCTAAGTCGATCGATATGTAGGCTGATCCACAATGGGAGTGTGGGGCGCAATACTTCGACGTCGACCATCTCTCGGTTTTATGGTACCCTCGATCTTAGAATTGTGTGGCGCCCAAGATCCCTTTTGACTGTGGTGTCGTAGTTTTTATATGTAAGAATAGCGTGTATCTTCGTTTCGGCAAGGGATTTTGGGGATACGTTCAGGTGGTTGCGATACAATTTCGACACTATACGGATGGGGGCTCGGTGTAACTATGATCAACACAATGTCTGAGCGAAGGTGGGAGCCATAGCGGATAGCCTTAGCCTCTGCCCACGGCGTTAATTTGATCTTTCTCTACCGTCGTCATATCTCAATCTGTTTGAGGTTTCGTGACCACTACCAATTGGTATATAGCCAGATGATACCGTTTTTGAACGCTCGGCATGACGTGAAAGCAGACCGAAAGAGATGTGAGGTTCTTAGCAGTGTAAGCCTTGGTAGTTTGCCAGAGCCTTGAAACCATCAGATCCACAGTCTACGTAACAAGTGGGCCGAAGCGGTTGAGCACAATGTGCGGCAAGGTGTATTGCGGGAACATGCCATCGCCTTGCTTTCTCTATAGCTTTTCTCCGATCCCGATGCTCTTGTACGCTTGTATTGTCCCATTCCGAACACATTCGCTTACTCCCAGCTTCTTTTCCACCTGGATGTACCAGAGCCAGAGACATTGTCCGTGTGTGCGTCTTGAATGGCCTGCTTAGATGGGAAGGATGTCGTTCGGATGGGTAATCTACAGAGGATCGAGCCATGGTTGGAACGTACAACGTTGTACAGTGGTGGTGACGAGTAAAGGTGGATTGATTGCTTCCCTCAAAGAAAAGGGCAAGATCTGCAATGTTAGTAAGGTCTGAGAAAGTGCTAAAGCATTGCTGTAATTGTAAAGTAAACCCCAATTGTTGGCGTTGCCTGTTTGCCTTAGGGACTTAGGCTCCCACGGCTCCCTCTTTAGTCAGCAACGACTAAAGAAACTTACCAAAGTCCATGTTTCTACTACTGTTGAACTCTATGTGACCAGATCTGCGTTTGGATATGTTGGAATGAAATATGCAGGGCCGGATCGAATGATAAGATTGCTAATTGATTGCACATTTGGCTGTTCATGGCCATGCTCTCTACGATGACCGGTTGTTCTTTTTAGATTTCGCCCCTTGTGTGGGCTGTTCGACAGCACCCCAAATCTTACTGCGCGAGGTCCACTTCCTTCGACTTTAGGGTCCTTGGCTATGCATACAAGCTACACTCTGAAGAAAAACTACAAGTAGAACTTTTTTATGCTGATATTATCACACGAGACCATGGAGAAATACTTCCGACAGAAAATTGATGAAGGCTGCGATCTTGCTTCGGCTGAATGCTTGGGCCTCATGCTCTAAGCAATAACTTAGGGTTCCGATGTCTTGGGGGCCAAAGATTAAGTTATGTAACTGTACCTGTTATGCCTATGTACAAACATACTGGCTTCAACGGCGAAACCAGGCCAAGTGATGCTGGCCCCCAGGTTGTCGAGACCAAGATCTTGTCGCGCATGTGCAGCTACATTATTGCCCAGCAGTCACGAGAAGACTCGCATCCACTGGAAACTCAATATGCAATACTGCAGGCAACCAGGCACCACTCTCGACAAATATTCCCTAAATGAGCGGTTAAATTCTCGCACATAATGCAAAGCTGCAACCTTACAAAACCTACTGGGAGGTTTTCGTAAGACTGGCAATGATTATCTGATGCCACGCGCAAAGCTGTTGGTGTTCTTGAGAAATTGCTTGTCTCGAGTCCTCTGATTGTTGACAGCCTTGTTGATGGGGCGCTTCTTGCGACATGTTGTCGTCTTTCAACTTCACTCATTCGCCCAATGTTTGTGCAACATGTTTGACCTGCAAGTTGACGGTTCTGGTAGCGGTTTTGCCGAATGCCAGCAATTGAGGGGCTGGCAGAAAGTATGATTTGTATTTGAATGGACAGTATTTGGCAAGGCCTGCGCACCCGAAATCGTGCAGACAGATAATGTTGATGCAGAAGTGTGGCCCCCAAGTTCGTATAGGCGACTATTCTATTCACCGAACTAAGTTGGGAAACAGAGTTCCTCTGCTTGAGTATATCTTTGCAGACCTCTCCGTTGATTAGGGAGTCTCTTAGGTCCTTCCATAACACCGACTGGCAAACTAAGGTAGCCTAACCAACTAGAAAACAAGATATCATGGATCCAGCTTCGAATTCTCACCAACATCAGGCCGTGGGAGGCTTGCCTCCTCCACCGGGTGTGGTTCCTGATTTCAGCAACCCTACTCTTGGCTATGTTGTAGCGTCAGTTGCGGTCTGCCTATCAATCACTACATTGGTTGTCTGGATCCGGATGTACACAGTCTTTCGTGTTATCAAATTGCATGGATGGGCAGACTGTAAGTATCTCCTTACGGCCGCAAATTGGATCTCGCCACTGCCTTGTCCTTGAACCTCCTCTAATAGCTGGCAGACACATCCTTCATTGCGTGGGTATGCTATACTATGCTCCCCGGTTGTCGAATGCAAGCGCGTAATTGATCATTTGCAGCTCGGCTTCCTGGGATTCTGTAGTAGTGATATTGCAGGAATGCATTGGGGTGGTGGAAGTCACCAATGGAATGTTACCCTATCAAATCTTATACGATTGCTGAAGGTATTATGACCACTCTGGTCCTGTCAATCATCATGGTGGGAATACTAAACAGCTTAGTTAATCAACTACGTTGAGATAACTTACGGACCCATCATATTCGTCGCAAAGCTTTCGATCCTACTCCAGATTCGACGCCTATTCACTTCGAGCGCTAAAGACCGCTTCCGAAATGTGGTTGATGCTGTAATTTGGCTTAATGCGCTCTTCTATCTTGCAGACCTATTTGTTGAGATCTTTCAGTGTGTGCCACGAAGCAAGATTTTCAACCCTGCCATACCAGGACACTGTGTCAACATTAATGACGCTGTCATTGTAACGGCCTGTATCAACATTACATCCGATATCTTGATCTTTGTGCTACCGATGCTCAAGATTTGGCGGTTGCAAATGCCTTCCAGGAAAAAGGTCGGAGTCTCGGCTGTGTTCGCACTTGGATTCCTGCAAGTACTGTCGAACACTGCCATATGCACGGCTAAAGCTAATTGAATGGTAGTGCCTGCCTCTCTGCCGTTGCTCGCCTAATCGCAAGCATCCATACAGCAAATAGTAAAGATCTATCATATGAAATAATGAGTCTCGCTCTCTGGTCGTATGTATTTCCCAAAACCCGGCAAGACTTGCCCTTCATATCGTTGACTATGTTCAGAGATGCTGAGGTGGGCTGTGGCATCGTTTGTGGCTGTCTACCAGTCTTCCCGGCTTTCTTTCGCCACTTTAGGACCAAAGGTTCCGAGGCAACTCCGCATATCAACACACATCTCCGAGAGAAAGTAAACGGCTCCTCCAATTTTTCAACTGATAGACACGTTATCGCCTGGGGGGAACCTTCAAAAGCACGCGCCATCAATAGTAGGTATGTTGAACTGGACGACTTGAAAGCAGATGTATAGGTTTCAAGTAATGTTTTAAGGTGAGATGCCCGAGGTTGCAATTGTTCAAAGCAATGCTGATAATGAGAAGTCACTCCTTGGGGCATAAATATTGGAATTTCTACTCTGCAATGTGTTGTGACGACAACGACATAGGAGATCTTCAGGAAGTACTTTTAGTTGAGTGTCAATCATGATATTTGGCTGCGTACTCGTCTGCTGTTTATTGGAGCACCAAGTCACCTCCATTGCTGTATTTACTCTTCGTAACCGGCTCTATGGGGTGCTAAGTGTCAGGTTTAGAAAGAATTTCTTGGGTTCCGGTAACACAACTCCTAGGATTGTAAAATACCTCCCTCCCTTACTTCTCCTATGTAGAATGTGGCAAGAGTACCGGGCGTGTAAGTGTTTAGTGAAGCACCTCATGTCATACGTGGTGTTCGATTTATTCACATCTCTTCATGGTAACATAAGCTTCACAACACTCCTGCCAAAGTCTGACACTTAAACATTTAGCCTCTTATAAGTATCGTTACTGAGCAGAGTAAGTCATCAAAAACCACCTTCCACGAACAACCCGCCACAATGTCTTTCAATAGGCGCTCGAGCCTCTCGGATCAGATCAGCGGCGTTGAACTTGCTATGAATCGCTTGTTTACGGACGTCGTCCATGAGGAAAAGGCTCGCAAGAAGCTGCTTGCCGTGTGCCAGAGAATGGTGGCAGCTCTCGAGTCGCCAGCAGAATTCATAGGGCACATGATCATGCAGGTACGAGACTCGGCGAGACTCGAGACAATTTGGGGAATGTACTAACAGTCGCTGCGACTTAAGCCTGCTAAGAGCGCCTCGCTAAAGACGGCAATAGACATGGGCTTGATCGAGAGCCTTAACAAGAGTAACCACCATATCACCGCCAGGGAATTGGCTACAAATATAGCGTGCGACGAACCACTCGTAGGTACGAAGGCCGTTGTCTTCCCAAGATTAGGCATTCGGCGTTAACTTGGCTAAACAGCTCGTATCATGAGAGCACTTGCCGCCACACATGTTGTTAAGGAGATAGGCTATCACACTTATGCTGCAACCCCAATATCCAAAACTCTCGGGGATCCCGCCTTGAAGAGCGCATTCACATACATGTATGTCCTACTCTGATCCTCATAGATGGCGTGCTTAATAATCCAGGTTTGATACCTCCGATGCGTCACTCATCAAAATGCCCGAATTCCTCGCTATAACCAAGTACAAGAACCCTGAAGACGGACGCAAAGGTATCTTCCAGCACGCACACAACACCCAATCCCACGTATTCGAGTGGACACATCAAGATCCCAAGCGTTTGAACGCCTTCAATACTTTCATGGTCGGTCACCGACAACTGCGGCCTGTGTGGTTCAACTCCTTCCCAACCGATGACATACTTTTTCACGGACCTGAGGTGGATAGGGATGCCGCTCTTATTGTGGATATCGCGGGTGGCGGAGGCTACGATCTCGAAGCGTTCCGACTTCGATTTCCACATGCTCGTGGGCGCTTAATCTTACAAGATTTGCCGGTGGTAATCGACGGTCTCACTGACTTGCACAAAGACATCATGCCCATGAAGTATGATTTCTTTACTCCACAGCCCATCAAAGGTATGTCGCCCGTTCTACCCTATCAGGGATCTACTGACGTAGCCCTAGGAGCCCGAGCCTACTACTTCCGCACCGTCTTCCACGACTGGTCCGACAACAAAGCTCGTGAAATACTTCGCAATACCATTCCCGCCATGACGGAGCATTCCAAGATCCTGATCAACGAGTGGATTCTACCAGATGTGAATACACCCGTATTTCCAGCTTTGCAGGATATTCAAATGATGGCTATGCTCTCGGGATTGGAACGAACAGAGACACAATGGAAGGAATTGCTGAAATCTGTGGGACTAAAGGTGGTGAAGTTTCATAAGGTCAATGAGGAGTCGGAGGGTTTGATTGAAGCCGTAAAGGCAGGCTGACGGAGTCTCTTGACAACTATCCAAGCGTGACCGTGGGTCTTTTTGGTTCTAGTGAAGTGCGCGCGCTTGGCTTTTAGAATTCGTTTGTCGGACTGGGATGCACACAGTACACTTGTTTGCTATGGCCACGTTGAAGCTGTTGACATATCGTGCTAAGCTAATACTCGACTGTTCACTATCGCTAGCTTTCTACATGAAAACTACACCTATGATAATCAGATTTACACTTCCTCAACCACCCCTGCTACTCAACCACCCACTCCTCGGTCGTTCCACCTCACAAAGGTTCTATCTGGTCAGGCCTAAAAGGAAGCCAGTGCGAAAATCCCGGCGCCCACAGCGAGTCCAACGCCGGAGCGATGTGAGCACATGCCCGCAATTGTTGTTGAAATATGCTATACCTGAATAGGACTGTTCCAAAGTGTGTTCACATTTCGGCCGATTCGTAAACCAACAATTGTACCCACACATGGCGAAATCATCACTAACAGCCAAGCAATCTTCTCTTTGTTAAGTCCTCTTCGGATGACGATCAATTTCTGATCTTCGAGTCTCGAACGGATGTCACTGGGTACGGTGACGACTGCGAAGTGACTGTTATTTGCAATGTAATCCTGTTCGCGATGAAGCATCCTGGGGTTGCTGAATGCTTCGGTGAGGAGCGAATTTTGCCTGTAGTCACGGAAATTTACTCGGAAAGATGTGCCAGTTTTCATGTCGGAACCTATACTGTAACCTTCGGTCGTCAGGTTAGCTGGTATTTTCACAAGACAATTGAGTCGACCCCATGGCTACGCAGTGGATTCTGATGGCGAGTCAGTATTGTACAAGGCTATTGACACAGAACATTTGGGAACAGTCCAATCGCTGCTCGAAAAAGGCGCCAGTACCAAGGCGGTGACAAGCCTCGATGGTGATACAGCGCTGCATCGTGCAGCAAGGAATGCCAGTGAAGATATAGTACGGATAATATTAGAATACGGTGCGAACTACGAGTTGGTAGATTCAGTTGGAAGTTCTGCGCTGGATCATGACAACAGTGGGGTGCTGAAACGGCTGGTGACGGAAATGGGCCTCCATCTCCTCGTCCAGTATTCTAGTTCCCAGAATCCGGAAACTTCAACCCGCCGCTCTGAAGGCCTTGCAGACGACGACGACGTCGTAGCCGAAGCAAGCGTGCTGCTAGGCCTCTACGCCGGTATCCCTGGCCTCACCCCCGACAACGTCGACCCACCTACGGCACCTCCTGGTCCGTCAAATCAGTATGCAATCCGAAACTCTGGCTGATCGTATTTCAATTCAATTAAACCGTCACTCATGTCGTTACCTTCAATTTCAAGTTGATGAAATGCGCTTCAATCCTATTCGCCCTAGTGCCGAAAGGGATATTCTATCGATATTTTCTTGAAACCATATTATCAACGTTGATTTGAGGTGAGCGCCCTGTGAACCTTTATGTCAGTTCTCGTCTGCTTATTCGTCTAGCAGTCACATAATAAGCTTGCAAATCTCAGTGCTCAAGCATAGTGATGATAAGAATACACCACGATCTATTTTACCAGCTGACACCGTCCAGCAACCTCGTCGCGGTGCATTATTCTAGTGTCATGGCGGTCTACAGTCTCTTCTGGATATGGATGCATTTGGTCGGAGTTGGACAGTTATAGAATGCTCGAGTTTCAATACGAGTTGGATTGAGCATCTTATACAAGTCATCATAGTACTGCGTTTTAAATCCGTAGAACTATTAAATCCGCTGAAATCGGCTGATGACATCATGCGGTGAGAAGATCTTTCTCGAGCGCAGAACGCACGCTACAACCAGCACTGAGCTTGATCTGGCGACTGTACGGAGTATCGCTGTATATATCAAAAAGCCAAATCAACAGCCTGTGAAGATGCTTCTCATTTCGCACCTCGCATTGGCGGCATTTGGTCATCTCACCCTAGCCAGCCAAAACCAAATCCCCCTCAAACCCACCGCGGTTTCAACAATACCCTTATTAGGCTTCGGGACCTGGAATCTGAAAGAATCGAACAACTCAGACGCCGTATCCCTTGCGATCCTAACAGGCTACCGACATATTGACTGCGCAGCAATTTATGGAAATGAGAAAGAGATTGGCAAAGGTATTGCCGATGGGCTGAAGAAGGCTGGACTTGAGCGCTCGGATATCTGGGTGACTTCCAAATTATGGAATGACCAGTGGGCTTCCACTTCTCTCGTGGTTCTCTCTACCCAGACTCCACGACTGACAACATCACAGCCATGACCCGGAACTAGTGGAAAAAGCTCTCGACAACACCCTCTCAGACCTTGGCCTTCAATTCCTGGACCTCTATTTAATGCACTGGCCCGTCGCTCCCTCTCCATATGGCGGCAACGAGATTGATTACGTTGACGTTCGTCCTTCCTTTCCACTACAGGAAACTTCAATTGGCTTATCTTTCTCAATCTAAACAGACCTGGCGAGCCATGTCCTCCCTCCCCTCAGGCAAAGTCCGCCATATCGGTGTCTCTAACTTTGCCCATACCCAATTGTACCGTCTAATGGTATCCACTGGCGTGAAACCCGCTGTGCACCAAATGGAACTTCATCCTTACCTGCAGCAACGCGATTGGGTAGCCTTGCATGAAGCCTACGGTATAAACGTTACCGCATACTCCCCCTTCGCCAATAGCAACCCTACTTATGGCTCTCCCAGCGACGCTCCACCACCTTTACTAGAGAACAAAGTGATGCAGAAGATCGCAGACAAGAGGCGGTGTACGGTTGCGCAGGTCGCATTAAAATGGGGAATGCATAGAGGCACAAGCGTGATACCGAAAAGCGGGCATGCAGAGAGGATTGTGGAAAATTACAAGGCTTCGAGCTGTGAACTACTGGCTGAGGATTTGGATATTATTGAGGAGATGGGGAGAAAGAATCTTAAGAGGTTCAACAATCCGAGTGAGGGTTGGGGCGTTGATCTCTTTAAAGGCCTGGAGGGTGTATGAAAGTTATGCATACAGGAACGTGATATATGATTGGAATGAAGAAATGAAAAGCTACAAATAGGAAAATTTCAGGGTAAGTCTTGGGTAGGTCTTGGGTAAGTGAATCTAGTCATGTCATGAGATTCGATCTGTGGAAATTGTACGAACGATATTCTAAGATCGTTCTCCATCTTCAGTCATGACTTTATGAAAGATAGATGACTACGAGGTATCTATAGTTTATCCCTTGATGATTTTGGAAAAAGTCTTTGAAGAACTGATAAGTCCACAATGCTAAATTTCAAATCCTTTAATATTCATATCGCCAAATGAGTGGAAACCATCTCTTTCCTTCACTATAGCACACCTTCCTCATACGAACCCTCCATTTATGACAGAGCGGAAAAGTTGACCGACTCTGTCGATATCATCATCGTTTCTCGACTCCTCAATGCGCTACTACCTAGGCGGCACGCACACTTTCCATTCAACTTACCAGCACGCATTCGAGACTTTGTGCTTGATCATCGTCTTGCGTTTCATACAGTACTACTCTCTGAATACCTACTTCTGAAGACTACAGTCAATTCTGTTGTCATGTATCGGAAAGGGGTTTGCTGCATGTTTTCTATGCACTCCCATCAACCGACAGAAGACCACGAGCCCGTCGGGATTTGCACTGTCGATAGGTGGGGGTGTCTATCCCGCGGGATCCTCATCCCGTGGGGTGGGATCTGTCAATGGGTCCTTTGTTGGTGGAATTGGTATATCGATGGCTCGTGTGCCTCATACACCCTACTGTACCTAAACAAACCCCCTATGAATTACGGCTTTATAAACTCTGGATTCTAATCTTGATTTTTACATGACTAAGAGAGCTCTTTTGCGTAGGCTATGCTCATACCGGTTTGAAACTTAATTAGAGTGGGATGGCCTGTGGACTCTGTGGGATGTAAGTGGGTGAGACCACATGAAGGAGATATGTCTGAATATTCGACAAGAGCATCCTCTTAATGATCTCGTTTTCTTGAGATTTATTTTCGCGTAACAGATCTGTTTATTTTTATTCATTTCTGTTCCCACCAAAACCCCTTCGAAACCTCACCACGAATCCATCAACCCAAGCCATCAACATGTCCATCTCTGCACCTCCGCCAATCATCTCTTCTTCCTCTCCACCCTCACCAGCGCCCTTTCCCTTGGCCGGGCATCAGTAATCTCACCCCCCCCAACGACTGGGTCAAGGCCCTAATGGAAGCACAGATACAGAGTGCAGTCTATGCTGTGGCCAGTTGGTCGGGTAGCTCGATGCTGGCGTGTGAGGGGTGCACGTGGATGGGGGATCCAAATTGGAGGTGGTGGGGTGGTGAGAGGAGAGTGGTGTTTCCGCGTAGGGACAAGACTGGAGGGTGATGGAGAATGGCGGTAGACGTGGTGCTAGTGATCGTGATCACTGATGGTTTTGAATAAGGTTGAGATGACGAGAACGGATGTCAGAAGGAACAAAATGGAGAGTAGCGAATTAGAAACAGCCATAGACGCAATACCAAAATCCATTACTAAACTCAACAACCACCCTCTAATACCCCTAATACTGCAGGCTCGAACCCACAGACTTGGAACCCAACATCCCCTTTCCATCAAGATCTGCATCCCCGAACAACCTCATCATTTCCTCAAAAGAGCAAGAATGTGCGATAAGAGGGATTGAGCAGCAGGGATACATGAAACCAATAGTCCTTTCGTTCACTGGCTTCTGCTACTTCTTGATACAGGACTGAATATGACTGACTACGTTGTCTAGATAGTCTGATCTCTACGTTGATGTCCTGGTTCCCGTGGCTGGGTCGGGAACAGTGACAGGCGGTACAAAGTACAATGAAGAACAACGAAAAGGAGAGGCGGGGCACGATAGATCTCTTAAACCTTTGTAAAGTTCCCAATTATGTATGTGGCGTTGAATGATGTATGGTGGAAGATGATAGTGGGGAGAGGAATAGGGACTTGGGTCGTTAGGGGGAGTAGGTCAGCTGCAGGAGAGGGAGTTGTCCTTGGTTTTTTAGAGTCTAGAACTTGTTAAAGCGTCTAATCGATTATGAGTATTCGGTTCCTGTCGGGGCTTCTTTTGTGGTTCAAGGTCAGAATCCCCATCTTTCTGCACGGAGAGAAAAACTGCTTGCCTCTAGAAAACATGAGCTGCATAGATGGCGGCTTACACTATTTCGTTTCTGGGGAGTTGCGGAAAATTTCACCAAAGGGATAGTTGCCTCAGAAGTATGTTTGTTGCTGTAGAGAAGATATATTTACAGAAATAGGCATAATCCAATAGCCCAAACGGAGACAGCAATGCCTTCAAGAGACGCTAATAGGCCACTTGAAGCGTATGAAATTGAGCCCATGTCCGTAGTGGCAACCTTTAGACTCACGTCCACAACGGCTGGTGATCTGCCCTTAACGCGCACTTTGCATCGGTCGCGGGATAGGCCCTCTGTTATAGAGTTAGGAATGCACATTCTCTGCAACGTGTTCATTGAGGTTTGACTTACGGGATCTCGTCCATGCTCTTAACATGAATCTCACTGGTGCCATTCATCTTGCGGCGGAGAGCACTACTGGCAGGGTACACCGTGCGACGAAGCCTGTTCGGTGACCCAAGAGGCTGCATACTTTTCAGTCCCAGCCAGGGGTCGACGCGCAATCTGTCCTCCCAGAATGCCTTCAATTCGTAGTTGAAGGAATCCTGCTTGGGGATAACCAGTCTAGCCACTGTTTGCCATGGGTACTTCTCCGGATCCCACACCTTGCCGGCATATTCCACTGGCTGGTCCTCGAGGTTCTCGCACAGCTGAAATTGTAGGAGGTACTCTGCGTCATGAGCGCCATGGAAGTTCTTCAGCCAGTTGCTGAGAATGTCCGAGTCATGCTTGTCGGGTTTCACAGTATCATCGTAGAGCTTTTTCTGGGTCTCGGAAGACGGTACTAGACAATACTTGCAAACATAGTCGCCGAAGCGGTATGCGGTCTGCGAGTACTGTCTGGTAGACTCCAAATGTGTGTTTCGGACAGTGTCTCGGAACTTCTGTAGGTCCGTGTCCTTTCTCGCCTCTAGATGCTTGTAGAGCTCCGGCTGATTGTTCCCGTACTTGATTCTCAAGTCAATAATCTCCCGTGTTGTCTTGGCGTCTGCCAAGTCTAGGGCTGGGGTAGAATTGAACTCGATATCGTGCGTTGGGACATCTTTGCCAGCATCGAACATCTCGCCCTTGACATTGAACACCTTCATGGCAAAGCCACGGGGTTGTGGGATGCGGTCCTGTTGTGTGTCAGATTCATGGGGGGGTAGAAGGAGCTCAGGTAGAATGACATCAAGACCCGGGTCACCTGGTTCACTGCTGTAACGACAGAAAACAGGGTATTCTCCACCATCAGCGAACAGGCTCTGCTTTAGGTGCTTGGGGAGATCGTGCTCCACGATGAGCTTGCCCTTGACCAATCCTTGTGTACGTGCATGTGTTCCTGAAACTGGTAAGCAACAGCTGCTTAGAATCCGAGGGTTACATACCTGAAAAGCAGTGGCGATGGCTGTTCCATTGTGCCTTCTGGATGGCATTGATCATGTCCGCTACAGCCTGAATATCCTCTCGTTCGTTTGGTGGGATCTTCTCCACGCCCTCCGCTTGCCAGTGGATATAATTCCTGTCGGCCATCGCGCCCTGGTTCTCTGACTTGTTGGAGATGTCCATGGTGGAGTGAGGGTTCGTGTGTATAGGAGGAAGGTTACCTTGGATCAAGAGTAATGCCTTGAGTGGAGGGAAGGGAGATGGTGCTTCATTCTTAAAAGCATGGTGACTCCAGCATGAGTAGGTACCATGGAGGGGTATATTTAGTGCATCTGTGGGGAAGGAAGCCCATGACAATGCGCTTGAGGTTCGGGAAGATCTAGATTGCAGTGGGCCATTGAGAGCCCCACATTAGGAACCCCATGATCTAATTGCGCCGGACGACGCAGGGCAAGAGATCAAGCTGGAGGTCCATGACTATCATGGATATCGAGGGTCTTGGAAGGTTCGGGTGAAGGGCTGTTGACCTGGCGGACATACGGGCACTCGTTGCTCTACGGAGAGCGACAGTGCTTGAACACCACTTTATCTACGGTAACCGATCAGCAGCCTGCAGCTTGGCTTCTTAACACTGCCAACAACAACTTTTGCTCCCGACAAGTCTCGTACTGGTATCTGGTGCGCATAGGCATGTCTTGTCTTCAGGCAGTTATGTTTCCCAAGCCTGGTTGCTTGACTTTCTAATCTAGCCCTTATGTCGCTATAAGTTGCGTGAACAGGCCAGCTGGCATGCATGCTTTTCCCTGGCTACATAAAGGTATGCCTTGCGGAGGCAAGGCCGTGCTTTCAACAATCTCTGCACCATCGGTGAGCTGCTATTAGATGGGCCCTGGAATCTCACAACAGAAGCCTACGGTCAAAGAGATGGACCATATCGACAACGGCGTCCTTTGTCGGAATCCTTGTGTGCACTGTCAACCAACATCGTTCCCAACGAAAAGAGAGCACCCAAGATAAACTGACAGTGTTGGACCGGTCGAAGGTTACTATTAAGTACTATATTGGCAAAACTAGAATACCAATCGACGAAACTCTCACCTCTGACAATAGCATCCTAGTATCGACTTTCTTGCTCTGATATTCCATTGCGTCTTGTGGTAAGAAACTGCAGTCAGTCCTCGTTGTAGGGGGCACTGGAGCGCAAGGATCTGCCGTCGTTCGACCTCTCCCAAACGCGGGGACATACGAGGTTATAGCCATTACACGCTCGATAACGTCCACTACCGCCATCACGATCGCCTCACTGCCCAACGTCTCGCTCATTAAAGGTAACATATACCACGAGCCAACTCTTCGCAAATCTCTTCAAGGTGTTGAATCTGCCTTCGTCAACACTAACGGCTTTGCGATTGGCGAAAAAACCGAGACTTACTGGGGTATACGCATCTATGAGCTCGCGAGGGAAGTAGGGGTAAAGCATTTCGTATGGGTCAGCTTAGATTACGGCCTGAAGAAAGCCAACTACGACCCCAGGTTTCGAAGCGGACACTATGATGGCAAGGGAAGAGTCGGAGAATTCGTATCTGCTCAGCCAACAGTTCCGATGGCGTGGACTATTCTAACGAGTGGTCCATATATGGAAATGCTCTGCTAGTATCTCCAACCTTCCGTATATGCTTCTGGAACCTACGTCTTTGCGGCGCCACTGGATGATGGGGCGGTTCCGTTGATTCATCTGGATGGTCTGGGCGCCTATGCTCTGTGGATCCTCGACAATCCATCCAATTCGAACGGCATGGACTTAGAAGTGGCTACGGAGCATGTAGCTTGGGATGATCTTGCCAAGACATTCACTGGCTCCACGGGAAAGCTTACCAAATATAAGTCGGTGACAATGGAGGAACACTTTGATTCGGCTCCCATTACTGGCAGCTCAAACGAAAAACTCGGGCACAGTGCAGATAAAGCCGACCGCACTCTCATGACATATGGAGAGAACTTCACGGGCTTTTGGAACATGTGTAAGGCTAGTGGGCAAAACCAAGGTCTCATTACTCGTGATTATGCTTTGCTGAATAAGATTCTACCTTTAAAAGTCAAGAATGTGGGAGAATGGATGAAAAAGTAAATTGTAATGGGGAGGCGATGGTAGTCTTGAAAGATCTTGACGAAAGTGCGAAACGTCAAGGTTGGTTGGGGAATTGGTCAAAGTTTTCACAAAGCTGAGGCGATCTGATGTTGACCTCGGTATACTATGGCTGATCATTAATCTTTCTCCAATCTACCAACTCGCAGTGATTTGAACAAGCAAAAAGGAAACGTGCATTGTCATGGGGTTGCCTGTAGGATTACTGAACTTCCACACTCGGCTATGGCTTCTTGGCCGACCCCACCTCACTTTTGTTCCTCGGAGGATAAGTACTCCCTTCAAATCCACTTCGATCTCTATTAGCCGACTCTTAGATTTCCCTCAAGGGTAAGCGGGAAGTGGTGTTTTGACACTGCAATTCTTATCAAAGCGGTCATGGCTGAGACGAGGGTTGAGAACTATCAAGGCACTCGCATCACGATTCAGTCCTCAAGCAAATTCGACGATATGAGTGCCCGCCTTTACAGCTCGATCGGCGAGCCCTCGCATGTCGCTTGGCCTGTTATTGCCAAGTCGATTAAGCGCTACAGCGACAAAGATAAAGCCGAGTTCACTACTACCGTCGATTTAGCACTGGGTCCCCACGGCTTCATGATCTTCCAGGAATTTAACCATGGTGCCTGGATTCCCCTATTCGGGATTGGAAGCGGCCGTAAGAGCAAGCGGGTCATTCCTGGAAATCCTTTGGTTGGGATCACGATGTTGGAGCATGATCTCACAGCCGGCTTAGCAGTGCCGGTTGAGTTTCTCCTGCTGGAGAACGAGAACAAGACCTCCACCAGCGTGGTCTATCAGCTTCCTTCAGGGTCAATTGCGGGGATTAACAAGGGCCCAGAGCTGTTGAGTGCGGTAGGAGAGCTTGACGAAAAGCTGGAGATATTGGTGCAGTACATTGCATCATGATTTGATCGCCAATCGCGGACCGCCAATCGCGAGAGACAAGTGTAGAAGCGCGCAATATTAGCGTATGCAGAAAGGTTTAGAATCCTTGGCATTCGTTTTCGCTCTGGCCCACGGTGATCCGTTTATATGAGGAATTCGAAATTCAACCCCACCGCCCCCCCAATTGCCCAAAATTGAAGCTATTCAGACCTCTTTGTTTGTTGACGTTCCTGACGTTCTTGTAACCGTTTTTATTCCAAATGCCTCAACGCCGGAGTCAAAATCTATCTCTAGAAAACTCTCTCACCTCCTCTACAGCCTCCTTCGTGGCAACAGCCTCCGCAGTCTATTCAGTGGCAGCAACCTCTATCATCTCAGCCTACTTCTCCTTCTCCTCCTCCTTCTTCTTCTCTACCATCTCAGTCTGCAATCGCAGCTCAGCGATCAAGTCTCATCGAAGGATCAGAAGAGACGAAAAAGATATTTGATCAGTTCTTCGCCTGAAAGATAAACAAGATCTCACGTCAAACAATCAAACAAAAGCTCGCAGAGATGAGACTCATAATGAATGCTCAGATATGATCTACGAATGATTTGAAAGATATGACAGATTCAACGTCTGCTATCTATTGAACTGCTATACAAGTAGAAGTGTCAGATGAAATGACTCGTGCATTTAAGAAAGATCTGAAGCTCTTCAAGTTGATCTGACGTGAGATCAAGACTCTATTAGAACTGAGTCGTTAAATAAAGTCAAATTTCTGAACCAAATTTCTGATTTTCTATCTTCAATTCTCGTTTCAAAGCTCTGATATCTGTCTCAAAGATGTAGTCTGAATGCTTGAAGTGCTGTCTCGAATATTTATCACATTCGCTTCGTTCAACAGCGTAATGAAGAAAGTCATCAAAGATGTCTTCAAAATGAGATCATGTCTCGTCAAAATGTCTACGAACTCAGATCTTTAATACGCTGAAGATGAGTTCTTGTTACGAGCGTACCAAGGCTGTACAAGGCTGAAGCCCTAATCAATTCGCAGTGAACGCTAGCGAGTTCCCTGCGTAATGATTAGGGCTAACCAGCGAGCTAGCCAGGTTTGGCCCAGATA
>JAABUZ0100000593.1_pt1 | contig 86396 bp, 77 predicted proteins | sample 5562091 | NCBI WGS metagenome assembly JAABUZ01 (sample SAMN12813069, study PRJNA571459) | rock metagenome | isolation source: Antarctica rocks | place: Antarctica: Victoria Land, Linnaeus Terrace sud | collected 2015-12-21
CCCAGCAAGCCACCCCCCCGCGACCCCCTCACCACATGGAAAACCCAGCAAGCCGCCTCCCGCCGGCGCAACCTCCGCGAAGGCCTCCTCGAGCTCCACTCCCGCAAACAAAGCCTTGACGCCGCCCGCACGGCCCGCAGCTCGAAAAGGCAGCGCGAGCACGAACGCCTCGTGGCGATGCCCATGCGCGAAGACGAGCGCCTCACCGCGCCCAGCATCCTCTCCAGCCAGCTCCCCTCCTCTCGCCGCCTCCTCGACCCCAACCGCGCTGCTCGCATCGCTGCCGCGCGCGCGAACGTGGCGGCGCATGAAGCTGCGCGCAAGGAGCAGCGACGCGAGGATCTGCACGAGCTGTATTTCAATGCGGGGACGTTTATCACGAATGAGGCGCAGCTGGATGCGGTGGTGGATAGGGTGTTTGAGGATAAGAAGCAGTTCCAGAATGATGCGAGTGCGGGGGAGAATATTTGGCATTTGGGCGAGCCGCAGACGGTTGCGCAGAGGATGCAGCAGGCGGAAGCGGGGGGGAGGAATCCGGAGGCGCTGGGGAGGGCGAGGGTGGTGAAGGAGAGGATGACGAGGATTGCGGAGGTGCTTACGGGGGGGAAGATGTGAGCGTGGGGGCTTGTATATGACTCCACGGGGGCGAGAGCGACTTGGATTCAGGGCGGATACACGGTGCATAGTAGATAAAATATAGGTACCGGACCTGGTGAAGAGACATCGTCGCAAAGAAGATCTGAGCCAAGAGCAACTGCTGGGAAGATTGGCGGACACCGCGAACACTTCATCAACGAAGAGATCCAGGGCCAGCATCGAGAACGATGCATACATACAAAAGAACATATATTCAAGGAGCAACTCCTAGTAGACTACCTCTTCACCCAACCTCAATCAAGTCCCATAAGCAAACCCCAATCTCCAAAAATGTCGCTCCTCGTGATCAACAAAAGCACCCACAGAGAAATAGGAAACCCACCAAAACATTCCTTCACCAACCTGAACCAAGCAGAGCCATGCTCTACAACCCAGTACCCTTGCTCCCATCCCAAACCACCCCCCTTTCCCCACGATCATCACAAGCCCTCATCATCACCCCACCAACCACCTCCCACTGCCCAACACCCCCGCAAACTCGACCTTCTCCCTACTACTCGCCCAACTGCTCGATCGCCTCAGCATCGGCGGCCTCTTCCTCTTCTCGACCTTCCCCACTCCTTCTTTCTGCTGTACCTCCGCGCTGGGACTCGTATCGGTGAGAGGGCTAGGATCGGTTGGAGGGTCGAGCATACTGTCGACGAGGTCGGCCGCTGCGTGGTCGATTTTGGAGTCGAGGTTTGGGAGCGCGAGGGCGAGGATGGCGAATTGGATGAGGAGGAGGAGGAGGCGGGTGAGGAGGGGGGGGTGCATTATTGCAGGCTTGAGATGGTGAGGGGCTTGGTGGTATGGAGGAAGCGCTTGGCCTCTTGGATTGGCGGTTTATTGTGTTGCTTGGGGTTTGGCTGGAGTGGTAGCTTATGTTGTTGGGAAAACCTGAGGAGGGCGGTTTAGCGAGCGAAGAGCATAGCCAGAGCGGCGAGGACTAGGGCGACGAGATGGCTGTAGATGCCGAAGGTCCCTTGGAAGCGGTGGCTCATGGTGGACTCGGAGTCCAAGATGAGAGGTTCTCTTGGGGATTAAGAGGATATAGAAGATGTGGCCAGCGATGCGTTAAGTAGTTGATCAGGGTGGTGCTGCCAGAAATTGTGTTTTATCCTTTAGGATTTCGGGGCAGTGGGTGTTGGTGTCATCTATGCGTGTCTGGCCAGAGTGACAATGTATGACATGCAGTGTCAGTGAGAGAAGCCTCCTTGCTGTGCCGTATCGCAGGAGTAATGAAGCCATCGGAGTGGTGTGGATAGGGACGTGGTGGAATATGAATGTTACAGCTCCGGGTTGCGGAGGCGCAGCGATTGTTGGTTCGTGGGCCTTTTCAATAAGATTTGCAGTGAAATACCGTCGCAGGATTGGGGGCCAGGTGGTGGATACAACCTCAAACATTCTGAAACAACTAAAGAGATGAGTATTTCCAGGGGAGGTGATGAAGTAAAAAGTGAAATTGTCAGATACCTTAGACCACCACCAAAGATCCCATATGATTATAGATTCAAGATCATTGATACATGTCCCATCGCCAAACCTTGGCACACAAGTCTTAGAGAGAAAGTCCTGTACATGTACATGCGCATCTAGAATGTTGACGCCGTCATGCCCTAGGTTATCGCTTCTCTACAAGAAGTAGATGCATGGCAGCATACGCCATGATAATAAAAACACCCGAGAAGATTGCAAGGCCGACTACATCTGTCCACAGAGCGAGGGTATCGATGCCAAAAGCGCTTAGAATAGATGCGCCTGGAACTTCAATGTCGAGACCATATTTGTGGTCGATTAGCGTGAGATATGTGACCTCGTTGACACTGAGAGCCTCGAAGCCGTAATGAAAGATGGAGAGCTGCACGGGAGGTCAGTGAGCCCAGCTGGTGAATGGAGATATCCATGCTACTTACCGTCTGAAGCCATTGTGCCGCTTTCGGTATGGCATCGTGATTAAGTAGCAAACCTGCGAAGAGCAAGCTGAACAACATCACCAAGCTTCCAATTAGGTTAGCAATTCCTCCATCCTTGAATACGATTCCTATGAAAAGGCATATAGCTGCTGCTGCAAGATTGAATAAGACGATGATCAGGAGGAACTTCAGGAACTCCGGCCAGGCAGGTATTAAACCGGTCATTGGGTAGACGATAACGCCGAAGATTATTGGAGGAATGAGCCGTAACGGTACAATGTCAAATACTAATTTGGCAGCGAAATAGGTGATTGGTGAATAGTAGCCGTTGGCCCGTTCACGGACGAACAGGAGCCGCTCAGAAGAGAATACCGTCAAACTGGTCAGAGTGCTAAAGCCGAATAATGCAAGGACGAAGAAGAAAAGGCCCATCCGGTTTTGGAAGCCTGGAATGTCGTCCGTCAGACCGTAGAACAGATATCCTGAGAGTACAGCCAAGAGAATGGCTATGGCGTAATGCGTAAGCATCAACATAGGGTTTCGGTAAAGATTCCGCCATGTTCTTTTCGACAGGATGAAGAACTGTCCAAAGTAGCCGGTCCGACGATAAGTCTTCATTGCCGCAGATGCTCCGTTGGGTTGACCATTGGATGTTCCATTGGCAGCGAAGGCGTTTTTTATATTCGTGCGGATGTCTTCGTTCACAGAAGCAGCAACATCAGAGCGAGCATAGCTCGAGACAAGGTCGTCCAGGCCTGACGTGCCAGAGGCAGCAGGAGGTAGCTGATCTGGATCGTCCAAAACCTGCGGAGGTATATGACCGTGTTGCTGTCTTGACAATCTGAGCCAGTCTTGGGAGCTCCCTCGATTGTCGTCGTTTACCGAGACCTCATCATCTGTACGTGGTGTCGCTGGAGTTTCTTCTCCACTGCTCTTCTTCCTGGTGTAGAGCTTGCGGTCTTGTTGCTGTTTCAAAGACTGCTTCCGTTTGCTCTTCGGTCGTCCACCCATGTCATTATGGCTGCCATAACTGCTGTTCTCGAGGCTCATATTCGAGGTACTCGCAATGGACTTGATGGCGCGGACACTGCTGTTTACGGTCCTCGTCAAATCGCTGCCTCCATCAAGCCCTCCTGGCCCATTTTCATCCGAGGGGATTCTACCAGACTCGGCATGCATTGTAAGGTCCACTAAGTAATCCGCGATGTTGAAGCCTGGTGGACAAGGGTATCCAATCTGGTCAAAGTATGTCTGACAGCTCGAGAAAGGTCCTGAATATACAGTCCGGCCTTTAGCTAGCAGTACGAGGTAGTCGAAGAGAGCAACAATGTTTGAGCGTGGTTGGTGTATGGTAAAGACGACGGTTCTGTTATAGGTTTTGGCTAAAGTGACCAGACATTCCACGACGTTGAAAGCATTGAATGCGTCGAGTCCACTCGTTGGCTCGTCCAGAAATAAAATGCTTGGGCTGGTCACAAGCTCACAAGCAATGCCCACCCTGCGCTTCTCTCCGCCAGAGATACCGCGGCCATTGCCCTCTTCGGACCCGATCAACTGGTCTTTGATTTGTGTGATGCCTAATTGCTTCTCAACATCCAACACTCTTTGTTCTTTCGCCGAAATGCCCATGTCCCGTGGTAAACGTAGAAGAGCGCTTGTCATGATTGTCTCATGCACTGTTAATGTGGGTAGCATTGTGTCATCTTGGTCAACGAAGCCGATAACATTTCGATACTCCTTGTCAAGAACCTTTTCGCCGTTAACGAAAAAGCCTCCTTGGACAACTCCACGTTTGTTCTTTCTTGCCAGAATATCAAGAAACGTTGTCTTTCCCGCACCAGAGGCGCCCATGATAGCCGTGATTTGGCCGGGTATTGCCACACCCTGGACTCCGGAAAGTATTTGCTTTCCGTTCAGGTGATAAGAAACGTTGTCGAATTGAAGCGAAGCAGCCTTATGTTCTGCCAGCAACTGAGCGCTCTCATCATCAGAGTCGTCCGAAAGATGAATCGGCCCGTATCTGTATGATCTTCTTGATAAGTACCAGACCAGTAGAATCACCAGAACAACAAACAAGGCGCAGCCAGCTATTACGCCAGCGATGAGTGGTGTATTGATTTCCTTCACTGGTCTCGTATAGCCTGGGACGTCGGTACGGTACAAACACTCTCCTGAATGGCACTGCAGCGTAATAGACTCGTCACCGAAGATGTTCTTGATGAGATTGTTCATTGCCGGCTCGTCAAATTTACTCCCATCTTTGTTATTACCTCCTTCGCTTTGAATGGTTGTCAGGGATGCCGGCCCAGTGATTTCCTGTTCAAGGAAGTCGCCGATGTCTATCGAATCTTCCTCCCCACAAAGCAGACGACCTGGGACACAGGCACATCTTATGTTGTCGCATTTGTACGTGGTGGTGTTACGATCGTAGTCATCCTTCTGGCTGAAAGAACAGGTGTCGAGGTCGCAATAGAAAGACTCTTCCTGGCCGGCCCAGACTGCGACTGATTAGCGAGGATTCGAAGCCGATGACACAGTTACTCACATTGAAAGTTGCATGTCTCGTCCTCAGCATTGCACGAGAAGGTGATCTGCGGTGTCCTTTCCTTCAACTGATCTAAGATTTTCCTGTTCGTCACATTGCAAATTTGATGGTTCTCTCTCACAACGCGGAAATCCTTATAACAAACACCTCCCTGGCCCTCGGGCATCAACGCATTGCAAGCGTGGTTCGTCTGGCAAACGTTGCAGTTAATGCCTTCCCACCCCTCCTCACACTCGCACTGGCCATCTCCTCTCTGCGTTCTATCTTTGCCACGTGCTAAGGAGTCGCACAATGGACGAGAGCAGTCCTCCCCTCCGAATCCAGCAGGACAGGAGCACTTGCCGTTGTATTTGTTGCAGGTACCGAATTGAGCACATTGGAAAGCCTCAAGGTTGCAGTTGAAACAGGGTGGGCAGCCATCGGGGCGGTCTTCTGAGAGCGAGAATCCTGGCTGTGGAAGGCGGACACTTGAGGAGTTCCGGTACGCTCCTGAGCTCCATATTTGTCCTGATATTGCGAGCGCCGCAAGGGCTGTCTTCCAAGCACACATGTGTCGGTGCGGTCACAAGTGGACAGATCTGCGTACGTGGCTGGGGTCTGGGGGCGAACTCCCGGGATGGTCTGGTACGAGAGAAACTTCGAATTGAGGAAGTAGCCGGCTGAACAGACTTGTCAGCGGCTGGAGTTGGCTATGATGCTGTGAGAATAAAGAGGCATTTCAAGGCTTCCATACCGCAAGGCGTTGTGTATACAACAAGTTTAATGGTCCGGCTAGATGTCGACTGCGCATAGCTCCCAAAAAGGCAGGTGGAGCTTGAGGCTGGATAAACTTCGGATTAAGTTTGCCGCAGCGCTAACAAAAGACCTAAGGTAGAGCAAAATGACGAACAGGAAATTATTACAACTTCTCAACATCATCTACAGAATATAATCAACTAGAGAGTCTACGGATGTGAACTTTGACGCATGATAAGGCATTCGCTGTTGGACAGGTCGGTGAGCTTGTTGTATTCGTATCTCGTTTCTTTATATCTTCCGTAGTGCTCTACCTACCATCACCTCTATTAGAAACTGGATGTTCTTGGTCGCAGAGGTGATCATATCAAATATAATCGTTCTATGCTTGCATTTCTCTTTTCTCCGGCCCATAAGGTTCAGGAAGTTCCAAGCCCATTGCATCACATACTGTAGCTTGTGGGGGTGCAGGTGCTGGTCGTGGCGTAGACTGGGGCAGCGAGATTCGTGGATAGATAGGAGCCAGCTATGTTGTTCGGCGGCATGGTGCACTTCTTCAGATTTTGTCGAGCTGAGTATACATTCAAAGTTTGCTACGGAACGTTCCTTTGAGTGTATTGATCAAGCATGACAGTTGCTCTGACGTTTTGTCTTTTTAGCGACGGGAATTATATTGACTGTTCAAGCCAATCGTCATGTCGCTGATATGCTTTCTATGCAGTGCCAAGATATGGCGCACCATCCTGCCAACTGAATTGAATAGGGTTTGGATGCATCGAAGATAAAGTGGCTATGTCAGAAAAACTTGATCCCATGTCTGGTGAGATAAGCAACGGATGAGATAGACACCTTTTGACGGAAGGGTGTGGGTGATAGACCCAGGAACCTTGGTCAAAGTACATGGAAACGGCAAGCATCCCAAATGATCCACCGACGAGAAACCCAATAGAGCACCTGTGTGAGCATCTATGTGACCCGGTACACAATTCGTTAGTTGACCTATGAAGCGCTGATCTAGATCTGATAAGCCGCAAGAACTGTATTACACCTTGCAGTCCTTAAGAAAAAGCAGTAGTCCAACCTGCAGTCTTAATGAGAGGTACGATGTGAGGTTCCTAGCTAGATGAGGGATATTGTTGACATAAGTCTACGAAAGCATCACAAAACTAATTGACCAGTCGAATCGAATAGAACAACATCTTATCGCTCGAGATGCTATACATAGTTGAAATAGGGGTTTAATCCTAAACGCGCTGATGCTGGTAGAACCGGTAGTATAGAGCGCTTGTAACAAGCGCATGCAAGACATCAAATCGCCAAACGTAGTAACGGGCTCCACTCCATGACTCGCTAAATCAAGCTGCGCCATACAGATAGTAGCAGAGCAAGGATATCACCGATCAGCATGTAGAATCTGCGATACTATTTGCAATACCAAACCATATATTGGAATCAGCAGATTATGCGTCAGCTGTCGCAATGCCTTTCACAATCTGGGAAAGGACAACTTCCGTTGACGTAGGGTACCACACACCAGGTGTTACAGCTCAGGCAAATGTTGAGCTGGGATACGCAGGATAGATCGATGGTGCCGTTGATCTGAACTTGAAAAGGCTCCGACAGGTTGGCATGGCCAGCGGCGGTGCAATTGAACGCGCCATCAAAGAGCGCGGGCAGGGTTGACCAGTCGTTTTCGAAGATATCGAGCATCAGCTGGCTGCTGGATAATGATGCATCGCTCTTTGATCTTAGATGGTATGCGATTCCGGTGTTGTTGCTGTACCAGAACGCCGTCCCGGTAGTCGGATTTGTACAAACATCGTAGTTGTCTGGTCCAAATTCGCAACCTGTTCCGTATTCGTAAGAGGAAACCTCTTCCCGACTCATCCAGAGCTGAGGTATGGCATTCCAGCCGTTCTGCGTCATAGCGTTCGAGATGATAAAGGTTTTGAGAGCCAAGTCAAGACCGGCCGTACTTTGAGGCAAGGAGAAGCTAATGGCGCCAGAGAACTGGCCTGCGGAGGCAAACAAGGCAAAAGTTGCGATGTCGCCCATAACCGTTTGCAGGCCCTTGTTCAGCATACCTCCGATCTCCTGGTCGATCTGTGATAGCTCTGACTTGATGTTTCCAATTTGGACCAACCCGGAATCGACGGTCCCAGTAGGCCATATGGCTCTTCCAACCATAGGGGCTGATTGTAATCCTATCAATAAGTATTGGCCTGCGTTCAGAAGCGAGGCGGCGATGCCTGTCATCCCAATGGCAACTTCTGGCAAAGCCACGAACGCCAAGCCCACTGTAGCGGCGACCAAGAGATTGTAAAGAGTGAAGCCGCTTTTGTGTGTAGGATCAAGCTGGTGAACCACAGAGTCGATGATGAGCTGTGCTTGGGAGACGGCCGCCTGAAGACCTTCCCACCAGGTTGTGAAGAAGCTGTTGATCACTTAAGGACGTTAGCACCTCAAGCAGGTCCGTAGGGATTAGCTCCCGTACTGTAAATGTTCCTCATAACGTAATGAACTTGTGGTGCTATGATTTTATCAACGGCCAGGGTGGCGTGGTAAGCGCAGGTCTGAACATTGATCTGGCTACAGTCGTCGCCGGCGTACCCATGGGCGAGATGCTGCGATCATTCGTCAGAATCGATTTTGAGCTCCTTCCACTAATCTAACGAACCAGAAAGCACACACTCCTATCAAGAGATCAAAGTCAGTAAGAATGCTCGAGGGCAGACGGAGCTGCAGGAAGTTTTTAAATTTGCTGCTACCAGTACATGGCAGGCCCTGAACTCGCTGAACCCGCCATTCGTAGTAAGCATTAGAAAGACCTACCAGGATACTCCAGACATACAACAGTCGGCTCCAGTTCCGTTCTCAGGACATGTAGGTGTCGTGTATATCCACCCTGTCGTTGGATGGATGAGGTAGTCGGTCAGGTGCAGTTCGTTCCAGCAAGAAGAATCAAAGTCCGCCGTCAGATCAGTGCAATTGACCGTCTGTCTTGGTGCGCAGGCAGCCTTAGGGAGAGGGCTGGCAGTGGTGACATGTAGGTACAAGATGAGAAAGAGACAGCATGATCTGCCTAGTGCAGCATTCGACGACGGTAGAATATACTGGGAGCTTGAACCGTGAAGGGATTCAAAGAGGAGCATTGGGAGATGCGGCTTCTGATACCAGATAGGGTACGTCAAGAAATTCGAGCAACAGAATCAGGCGAAATGGTACAGTGATAAAGGTTTGTGGATATGGGAAACCCATACACTTCGATTGGATCCATCACGAGCACATCAGCCCTTAAAGACCGAGTAAAGCATGCCGCCCAAGATAGTACAAGAGCAGATAGGAGACGGGAGACAGTAAGGGATAATACATCTAGCGGCACCTCCAGCCACTCTGTGTTGATAGCGAACACCACCGCTGACGTGCCTTCGCTACAGGAATGCACGCACGACACAATGCAGCGGTCTTGTGATAGGCCACACAACGTTTCATCCTGCAACTGGCACAGTGTAGGGCCGGACTCAGTGCCAGATACTGCACGAGAGCGGGCCAAGGAACTGACGAAGATATTCCATGCCATGCCCATCCTCATCTCCTTGATAGACCCTATCGCATGTACTCGCGCGATTAGGGCGCTTAAAGGGTAACGGCCGGCTCAATGCTGATCTTATCTTGCGGATCACCCGGAGACCGCGGGAGGCATGCGCCATCCCACGCATAATGTCCTAATGTTCCTTGGAATAGATGGGTTGCATCCTTGGTCGCGCGTCAGGCCATTCACATCAGAGATAGTGTTCCGCTATGGAGTATTCTGGAGCCCTCCGTCGGTTGTTTCGGATATGCGAATCCAAGACCTAGATGCACCGAGCCGGCCCGCCTGACTTAATTAACGATAGGAGAGACAAGATGGAAACGGGTGCATCTGTAAGGAGATGCTGTGCGCGCTAATTGTTAGTATGTGGATGGGCGACCTTCAAGCCATGGGTGATCCCGGTTTAGAGTAGGAATAGAAAATCTGAGGATGGTCATTGAGAAAAATCGAACAATCGAATGCTATAATAGAGCGGCCAACTGCATCCGCCACGTTTCTAAAGTTCGCTTGAAGAATGCTAGGTAAATCATGACAGGCAGGTTTCCCCGTTGCACGAGACAGAAACAATAACATGCAGGAATGGTAAAGTTGTGAGGTTCAAGATAAACTTCGAACGCGCAGACTCTGCGCATGGATTAGGAGCTCAACCCAAAGAATAGACGGCAGGGTATGCTATGACCTAGACACCATGCCAACGGAGAGCAGCATTCATTCCTACGAAAGGAGACTCCCCACTCACCTCCATTTTTCGGCAAGCGACCAAAAATTATCGTACGATGCCTGAACCGGCGATTCAATCTGTCGGATCTCAAGTCTGGATGCAGGCAATGCATTCAGAGTGCAGCGGCCAGCTCTTCCCATAACAAATTCTCTGACATCCGCGATGCGCGAAATAGCTTGTATGGATGCCGTGGAGCTCGTGACCATTGTTTCTGTAATCGCATCTGATCATGCTCCCATCTGCTGTTGAAGCCTGCGGAGATTGCCATACTGAGGACTTATCAGGAAGCGTTGTAGGGTACTCCGACGATGGTTTTGGTATTCCCAATAAGCCATGACTTATCCAACCATACTATTAAGCATCGATTTATTCCTTGAGCCTAGGTACGACTGAGATCGCGGACGTCTGCTATCCGACTCTATTCCCATCCGGAGAAGTCGACGAGCATGAGACCACCGCTTGCTTCACGACTTTCGGAACGATAAACTCCGTACGTCAAGCCATTGGTCACGGATATTGAGGGCCAGATAAAATCTTCCAGTAATTGAAAGATTTGTAATCGCACATTGTTGGCGAATGGATATAAAGTACATAAAAGTGACGATGCTGAAGAGGAAAAGTTTTCTCGGAAGCCGGTTTGTAGAATGCCAAGCAAAAAACTGAATCGATAAGGCACGAATGCCTCCCTCACTGAGTGACAACTCTAACCCTTCCAGCAACCAGCCATAATCCTGATGTCAACCGATAGTCATTGACACCGCGCCCCCATCAACCACCGAGCTCGCTGCCGAAGATATCACACGGACCCTTATCGCCGCCGTCCCCACCTCCCACTAGGCTGGAATATTTACTACTGGGCTACAACATACGGACCAGTGCACACGACCTCAAGGCTTCGACTTTGCAAGCCCCGACGAGCGATAGCTTCTTCATATACACGAGGAATTATTTGGCCTAAGGATCTTGGCAGCCACAATACCGTCAAGATGATGTCGGGTGAAGCATGGCTGTATCTGCTGGCGGTAATCGTCAATGCCGTCAACCTATTCTTACAAGTCTTCTTCACCATTATGTACAGCGATCTTGAGTGGTACAGCATGCCCGTCTCTTCTGCCAAGGCTTGGGGCTTACTCCATGCGAATAGCGATTACATCAATCCTATCGATCTCTGCAATCGCCTAAATACCTACATTGTACCGGAGGCCGCGGTACACGCCTTCTTGACAATTTTGTTCCTTGTGAACGGATACTGGCTCGCCCTCCTCCTGAATCTGCCACTGTTGGCGTTCAATGCGAAGAAGTATGAACTCTGGACTAGGGAAGTGAGGAGGTACAAGCGCTTACATGTGGATCAGGATATTTGAAAACCAACATCTGCTTGACGCAACGGAAATCTTTAGGAAGCTGAACGTCCACAAGAAGGTCAGACATTATCTCGATCGAAGCCCACCCTCTGTCCGGTGAATGGTAGGTTGCGTTCCGATGCTAATATGCTCGACTTTTCGCAGGAATCATTCATCAAGCTCGGCTTCCATCTCGTCATGTTCTTCTTCTATCTGTACAGCATGATAGTAGCACTGATCCGAGACGAAGCCCATTGAATCCGTACGGAAGCGGCGCGGTCTATGCGGAAGGGTGGCCGATACTGATCGAATATCCTTCGAGGGAATCACGACATCAGGAAGGCTTTATGTACATTTATGAGAGCATAATCGCCCGACGTTGTCCAAATTGTTTGGCTATGTTTGATGATCCAGCGGTCGGGACGGAGCCAGTGCCTAGCAGGCGCTGAGGGACCGCTATACTCAACAGGAGTTCATGGCTCTTTACAATTCATGTCCAGCGCTAACTACAATCACGAGCGATACCCAGAACTATGTATACTGTGTTTCAATGCTTTCCATGAGATACAGATCTGATGGCTCAAAGTTTGTTTCAGAATGATAGCCTCAGTAAAAATCCTTGAGAGGTCAACTTTCCTCTGCCTCTCATGTGACGAAGCATTACACAGCGACAATGGTCTCCGAAAATGAGATCCTTGCAATCCCTATTCTAAGGAATGCTAAAAGAGTTTGCCAGCCTAGACTGATATATTGCCAAAGTAGGTCTAGCGCCATTCAAGAAAACCCACCGGAGTTCAAACCTCAACCTCCATCTCCGCCCCACATATCGTAGTACACAGAACGCGACTCTCATCCACCATTGTACATACATCCCTCACCCCACCACCCCACCCATCCACCGCGCCCCCTCACCTACCCATCGCGCCCTCCAAATAATACGCCCTCGAAGCTTCTGCATCCCAACCCCAAAACCCCCATCTCCACACCAATGACCACCCCCCCTCCTCTACCCTAAACCAACCTCCCTCCATCCAACAAACCCCCCATCCCCTCCCCTCCAACCCTCCCAAACCATGTCCCTCGTCCTCCTCTCCCACCTCTGCTCCCACCTCCAGAACGCCTCCCTCGCCCGCCTAGGCCTAACCTCCGTCCCGCACACCTCCCAACACCACTCCATCCTCCTCGCGCTCCAGCGCTCCGGCTACGTCTCCACCGTCACCATCGCCGGCCCCCGGCCGCCCGCGCCCAGCGCTCTGAGCCCTACGCTGTCGCCTCTAGGTGCGGAGGGGGGAAATAATGCTTGGTCGGAGGTATGGAGCCAGGAAGGGGGGGAAGATGCCGTGGCGCTGCTACGAGAAGCTCAATCTGGCTCCGCAGAGGAAGGAGAAGAAGCGGAAGGAGTGCAGGCAGCGGTGACGCAAGCGAATGTGGCTAGCAGAAGATTATGGGTGGGCTTGAAGTATTGGAACAACGAGCCGGTGCTCAGGGGGGTGAAGATGGTGTCGAAGCCGACGCGGCGGGTGTGGATGGGGTTCCGGGATTTGTTTGAGCTGAGTAAGGGGAATCAGAGGGGGTATGTGAAGGGGCTGAGGGGCGTGGGGGAGAGCATGTATGTGACGACGGATCGGGGGGTCATGGAGGTGAGGGAGTGTGTGGAAAGGAAGACGGGGGGGATGTTGTTGGTGAGGGTCAATCCGATGTAGGCTGGTGGCGATGTGGAGGGGAGGGAAGGGGGGAGGGGGAGGGGGGAGGAGAGGTTGTGGAAAGGGTGGAGGTGATGCGGTTTGCTGAGCATTGCGAGGAGTCTGGGGTGGTGCATACAATGGGGAGGCTGTGGCATATTTTGTGAACGGTCCAGAGCTTGTCGAAGAGTCACTAGGGATGTATATCACATCCGGCCATCATTGTCTTCGTACGCATGTAACTGGTTCAAGTCCGGTCGTCCTGAAAACTACGATTTGACATTGAACAGGCAATAATCATATGAAATCAGGATCGCCCATTGTGAAAGCGTCAGAGTGTCCGATTAGAGCGAAACGAAGCGAATCTGAGTTTGCAATCGCACTGTGCGAAACGTCTTTAGCATCCGATAATATCACTATAGCTTGAGAGCCCGCTCTGGGGCTTGCATGCTTGTAGGCTTGATTCTCGAAAGCACAGGAAACCAAGCAACTGCTGGTATATCTTTGCCACGCACGCATCAAACTCCTCTCAATGCTCCCCAAGCTGCTATGAAAGACTCTGAAATCAGACCTTGAAGAAATGGTTACGTGGATGCCACAGGTGCGCTGGATTGCACGTCGGCGTTCGCAGGCAATTGCGCTTATTTTGCACTCTCTGCGTCGGCGCTAAGCTTTGATGCCTGATCTGTAGTTTCGGTATTGCGTTCCTGCATCTTTTCTTCAGCTGTTACGCCGTTGGGCTGCTCAGGGGCTTCGAGCCCTTCGTCACCAGGCTTCGCTGGCTGAGGCTCCTTCGGTTCCTTGTGACCATCACTCTTCCGTTTTGGCGGTCCGGACTTTCGTGGAGGACTCCTCACTTCAAGCTTTTCATGAGTTTTCTTAGAAGAGCTTTCCGTTGGACGCATCATGCGGGCCAAGAAGCTTCCACTGTCTGCCCTCGTGCTGGCCGTACTCGTACGAGCCTTCGGCTTTTGGTTGTTAGTTGGTTGTGGAGGTAGGGACGCCTATAATTCTGTAATTAGCACTCCATCTTCAATTCATAGGATCAAGCTAAGAGCCGTCTCTTGATAGTGAACGCTGCTTGGATATGCTTGGTACCGGCCGGCCTAGAGGCGGTATGCCGTCTTTAAGTTGATGGGTTGAGCTAAGAGTGATCTGAAGTAACAACTTACACGTGATGGCTTCGGCCGTGACGATGCTCCCGCAGTTGATGATATCGACGGACGTACCTTGCTCGATGTAGAGGGTGGAGGCCTGGAGTTGTGTGTAGCGCTTGCTCGACTTGGTGAACGAGAGGGTAGTTCGTCGTGCTTCGCAGCTGACGCTTGGGTAGGAGCTGTGGCCGAAGCAGGAAGGCGAACAGAGCGTGTGGGGGATTTTGGCCGGGGTTTAGTAATTTGAGACGCGGGTCCTCTCCTGCCGGGGGCTGCATTGATCGTTGATGATGTTTGTCGTGCCTTTGGAGCTGCAGCTGTGGAGGGTTTGGAAGCTAGAGAAGTTTGCCTCGTCGATGAACTAGGCGCCTTTCCAGCTTCCATTGTCGGGTTGCTATTACGGGCTTCCGACTGAGTTGTCTGCTTTGGCGACGACAATTTTGATGGTTGCTTACTCGGAGCACCTGTGGGTCTCTCCGTCTGCGGGCTTTGGGGCGATTTGCTGGCCTTGTCTGCTGACTTCGGTCCTTGGACTCTGCTTGCAGATAAAGGAGCCTTTTTGGTGTCGAGAGTGTGCGGACGCGGAGTGGAGATTTTGGTCTTTGGGTCTGCTGCTGCTTCTTTCGTCGCACTGCCCGGTGTCTTTGGCTGACCGTTGACCTTGCTCACCTCCTTTGACTTTGACTTTGTAGGAGAAGGTCCGGCTGATATTGAGCCACCACTGGGTACCTTCTGCTCCGCCAATGGGTCCGACGACGCCTGAAATGGCGAGCCTTTCAATACCGACCCGAGTCCCTCTTCATTATTCTTCAAGGCAGCAACCCCGGAGACTGCGTCCCCGTCCGTGGAATATGCGGGGAGTATGTTCGATGGGTCTTCCTCAGCTCCTCTGGTGGGCTTGTCTGGGTTCGCAGGCGGTGTATCCCCCGATTGCACCTCCTTCTGGCCAGTGTTATCCGGGACCAAATCCTGAGCTCCATCCCCGTCAAATTTAGCTTGCCCAGCAGCGGTTCCATTCATCTTAGGAGCTTCTCCGTTAGTAATATTTTTTGGGCCGTCTTTTGTGGTGGTGGTGATATCGTCCGCACCAACGCTGCCTTCGCCGGTGCTCATCTTGCGTACTGCAAGAGGAGAAAGTCCTCTTCCTTCAACCGATACAAAGCTCGTTCGGACCTTCGAAATCGGTCGTGAGCTGTCGCTGGTTACACTTGCGCCCGGAGATCGCCCTCGAGACGGTGGGGAAGTATCACTGTTGCCCTGCTCAAACATCGCCCGAAGGCCTTGTACTCCGCCGCTCACAGATCTCCCTGACATATCTACATGGAAGAATCAAGATTAGCCACACGATATCCAACAAATCCAATACTGCATACGTTAGGAGGGGTTCACAGAGGTTGAAGAAGGGAGATCTGCATCAAGAAGGCACAGCGTGTGACAGGCACGGCACGTTGTGCTCAACCGCGTCAAAAGCGCGTTATGCTTGCATGCATTGATGATTGGATGTTTGACTTACAACAATGTTGGCGGCGCAGACTGTAATCACCAACAGATGAAGAACATTGCAGCAGAAGACGGACTCGATATGCGGAGTGCCGTGAATGTATCTGTTTGTTGACAGCTCAAGGACGTAGAAAGGAGGTCGAATTATCTCGGCTACGCTTTCCCTCCCTTCTCTTCTTCGCAACCCTGAGGTGGCCCTACTTCAGAAGTAAAGTAGTGGGCGGGACAATCAATCGAGACCCATAGCTAAAACGGCAGCCCTCGAGAGCACTTGCCTTGCTCCATCCTAGTCATGTGGCCCATCCAGAACAACGATTGATCTTGGAAAGCGGTGGAGAGGCATGTCGCCGTTCGGTAAGATATCTTAGGCGCTCGAGTACGATGGGCGTGTGCTGTACACAAAGAGCTGCCTTGAATTAGGGCTCATACTGTAGTGCGCAAGCTGTGTGATGTGCAGTCATGCATATAAGTCGAGTAGATTCGTGAGTACAACTTGCAAGCCTCGTGGGTGGTATGTTGGGAAGCAATACGGCTCTTCACAATGCATGGATATGCCCTTCGGCAGTGAACAATCACTCTTCTACTTTAAGTATCTTTGTGTATGTAATTCTACATTGGCGCCGACCACCCCCTGCATCCATCTATCTTTGCCGCCAAGCGCTGCCTCCGAAACAAGTTTATCGTCTCTTTCAGCTGCCGGATCTCACATACTGTGATACACCATTGCGTCCTACAGTACCTTTCCCACTTTTACGTCTTCACGATTCCCTGATTATCCGGCTCTAGACCTCCTCCTTGGGCAGACCAAGTCAGTCCGAAATTGCGCGCATAGCTGGGCTTACATTCACCCATCAGATACCCGCCAAACGGAGAGCTGAACTCTGCTTTTTTCCTGGGTTTCCCCTCTGGATCTCTTTCCTTTTACGCTACTATCGTCAAAACTGTTCGAATCATGGCTGCCAAACAGCCCGAGAGTTAGCCACTTAAATCTTGCTCGACCGCCTTCAGTCTCCTGCTTCGTCGGCCCACAAGATAAATCTCGATTCGCGACCCGTCTAGCCATTGGAAAATACAATGCATTTGCCAATTGCTCCAAGGGCAAATGATAGCGGTAGCCCCCCTCAGGATGGCAAGCCAAGCATAAAGATCTACATTGTATGCATCCTTGATCAAGCCTACGACAGATCAGCAATGTTCGCTAACTCCGTCAACGCTAGATCGTCCTCGCTGTCATTCTATCGCTTTTCCCAGTAATCATACTGTTCTTCTACCTCCGCTTCAGGCGGTCGAAACGCACCGATTCCAAGTATACTCCGGCCCGGTTCCTCAAACCATTCTGGCAATCCTGGACACCCAAGGCCAAGTATGACCGTATGTTCGGCAGCCACACAGGGACCTCTCTGAATGACCGTAGCCGAACTCGCAACTCTTCCTACAATCCATCCATCAGTGAAGGGGCTCATGCCACTGAATCTGCCGAGGTGTGTGCATCCGCAAACGACATCAACCGAAACACATCCATACGTAGTATCATGAGTATCATGACGCTTCCGCCCTATCGAGTCGCCCCTCTTCCTTCTGAGCAACTGATTGCTCGCGAAGGGGAACGTGCCGGTGTGGATACAGTAGTCGAATACCCTGCGACTATTGAAGAAGAGGAAGCGCGCCGTGAAGAGGATATGCAATCTCTATATCAAATCCGACAAGCTCGTCGCCGGGAGATAAATGAGAGGGAGGAAAGAAGACGTGAACGGGCTGCGGCTAGGGAGGTAGGCAATTGGGCTCGCCTCGAACAAATGCGTCTGGAGAGCCAAGCAAGGCAAAGGGCTCGAGCAGATAGCGCGGCGAGTAGTACAACCAGCCTGCCGGTTGAGGCAGGCTCAGCAGTGCTCATCGCCGAACACCAGCTTCGAGCTGCCAGTCGGGACCGCCGTGTCAGTAGTGTGAGCTACGCTTCACTCGGTCTGGCCAGGCACGATGGAACCAGAATCCGCGCAGACAGCGTCGACTCACTCTCAGATCAACGGCCACTGCTCGATTCTGCCTCAAGTATGGGGGGCAACAACAGATCCGCCACCCCTTCACGTCGTGGTAGCGGGCTATTTCAGGCATCCAATTTCCCTCCCCTTCTACAACACAACCGTACTGTCTCAACGAATTCTGCACTTAGTGAAGAGACCAACGCCCGGATTACTCCACAGACGTCTACGCACGGTGACCGAAGCGGCAGTGATCCCCCAATTCCGACCCCGAGCACCAACGAAGACTCGGTTTCTCCTTCTCATCTGGACCATTATGCATCTCCCCCAGCTGGAGAACCTCCTGCATATGAGGATCACGCGGACAGCTATGATTACGAAGAAGCACCACCATATTCTTCACCTATTACAGGGAGAGGTCGTGGGTCTCAACTACCATCATTGCAACATGTGCCTTCAATAGAAGTTACGCCAAATAGTATGCCGCCGACCCCAATAGAAGGTAATGAGGAGCGCCAAAGAGGCCGACGGTAACATAAAGTTCTTTATGAAGTTTGTTTTCCCATTATAGCAAGCGAGCGTGCTTTGGGTATATACATGGTCGGGATCCGAATGACGAGTCGGTACGATGGACGAGAAAACCATAATATCATGGTATGAATTTTGGTTGTTTGTTGTTCAAACTTAGCTTGAATTCTGGGAGCGAAATTGGCAGAGTGACATCGAACAGAATCTCCCTTGCGCTCCTCGAACAGCAAGAACACAACGATCAGGCTTCGACCTTGCCATGCCGTGATTCCGATGCTGAGCATGCGCGAAGACCTCCATATCTCATGGACGCTGAGTACCTTCTCGTCTCCCAACGCTGAAGTGACTCGCGCGATGCCTTCTATCTTCGCTCCGGGGACTCGTTGGCCTGCTAGATTCTCCTGCATGTCTGGCGGCCAACTCGCCGTGTATAGCATCTCGATATATTGACAGCTCGATGTCTTCGTACAGCTTTCATTTCAACCCCCGTCCACCACTCCGAACAGCACCCTAATCCAAAGACTGCATCCCCCACATCCTGTCACCACTTCCCTCTCGCCCTCATCAGTTGCGTGCTCCAGCTGGTGCTCTGTGACACTGAAACCTTTCTTTTGTCCACATCTACATCCTCGGTGCCAAATGTGTTCGTTGTCGTCATATGTCAGCTCGTCCAGATCTACTACCTCACAAGCCAGAGCACCGTCTTCGTCGAGCTTCGAGGTCTTTCTGGCAGACGTGAGGAGTGACTGATCATAGGAACCGCGAGTGGTTGTATCGCTGAGGACACGGTAGGCGATGGTTATCTCGTCGATCGTGTATCGGCCTTTGATTGTAGCGGAATGCGACTTATCAGGGTGATGGTTGAGGAGCGCGCGGTGATAAGCGGCTTTGAATGCTGCCTGATTGGGCGCTGACACTTGGCTGTGCGGTGGTGGTAGAGCGAGGATCTCATAATGGGATGGGGCATTGTATGGCCTGGTCATCGCATATAAGGCTCTGCAAAGATCGAGAAAAGGAATGCCAAGGTGCTGACGGTGGGATGACGGAAGGCACATGTCGATCAGCCGAGGCCCACTTTATAAGCTCGCAACCGGCGCGCTAACGCAAGCAATGATGCTGGGGCTGCCAAGTCTGCCAAGAAATGTGAGCTCTAGAGTGAAGGTCCAAGGAAGCAGGTTTCGTGATACTAGCAATTCCCTTCCTCGTTCCTTCGAAGTTGTCTGGACTTTCTTTCACTTTCCAAGACTTACAAACAGACAAAATGTCTGTGACCAGTACAGAATACAGATGCGTGGCTAATGCACCAGGTCCCTCTGCTTCTTTCGTGACTCTTCTCAGGGAAAGTCTTGCTTGATCGTAATCTGTGCTGTCTATTATTTCATCGTTATGTCTGGCCACTTCGATGAGGGTGCCTCTCAGCGGACTGCCCAGGCAGGATATTCATCTCGCAAGAAAGTCCCCAATGTTCCGGATTACCGCGAGCATCAAAAGCAGCGGAGGGCAGACGCAGAAGCAACATCATCAGACGCTGTCCCAACTGAGGATGGGGACGAAGGTCCTTCTTCGGGGCTTCTTGATTCACTGAAGAGTCGCCTCCATTTGCAATCTTCTGCTGACACCCAGGCCTCTGATGTTAAGCAAGCTTACACGAGCCAGAACAGAAACGTCGAGGAACCTGCTCCTAACGAAAATACATCTAACAAAGCGGATACAAGACCAACGGGAGAAGACTCTCGGGGTGGGTCTGCGGGCCCTCGAAAGGGCAAAGACAGCATGGACTCCTTTCAATCCGCAGCGGCCGAACTAGATCCTCGACAGAAAAGGAAAAAGATGAAACATTTGGAACGAGACCAAGCTGGACGAGAAGTGACCGACCCTGTCACGCACCTTCCGGTGATCATTCACGATTCTACAAGTAAAGAACTGAAGACCGTGCCCGAGAATGAACCTCCCACGGACTCAGGGCCGCGGACCTCGACCAGCTGTAGTAAAAGCGAAAGCCAACTGCAGCAGGAGACAGAAGAGGAGCAGGCGGCGCATAGAGGGATGGAGAAGCTATTCCCACCCCCTAACTTCGATGCGGCGAAGGAGAAACTCGCCAACGTTTACAGGCTCGCTTTGACCGTAGGGTTGGGATCTCTATGTTTCGTACTTTTACTGTGTCTTGTCGGAATGCACGTATTTACGAGCACACGAAATAAGACTTCTGGTTTTAGTTGGTTATACTTGTCGCTTTCCTCATCACTGCTTCTTGTCGTTGGCATGGCAGTATCAGGAGGCTTGGTATGGGGATTGCAGGACTGGATCAGGATCCAAGTACATAACATCTGGGACGAAGAGGTTTGGGAAGCTGCGAGAACCGCTGAGAAGAAGATTGCTGAGTCTCCGACCCCAGAATCGACGCAATGGCTCAACTCCCTTTTGTCGTCGATTTGGTCCTTGGTCAACCCTGACCTCTTTACTAGCTTGGCCGATACTCTAGAGGACGTGATGCAGGCATCATTGCCGAAGCTTGTACGGATGGTCAGTGTTGAGGACCTTGGTCAAGGTAGCGAGTCGATTCGCATTCTTGGCGTTCGATGGCTACCTACAGGAGCTGCTGCCAAAGGTGTCTCGGTAGATGGTCATATCAAGTCAGGCAATCAAAAGAACGAAACCGATCGTAAGGTTCCGGGCGAAGGCCAGGTTGATGACACTGCGGAAAGCGATCAACGTAGCGACCAAGAAAAGAACAGAGAGTCGGAGAATGGAGACGATCAGCAACAGCAAGGAACGGAAGAAAACATCGCTGAAGGCCTGGAGGCTGAGGAAGGCGACTTTGTGAACGTCGAGGTTGCATTCTCCTATCGAGCTTCAAGCAGCGGTAAAGGAATGAAAGTCAAAGCGAAGAACGCTCATCTGTATTTGGCGTTCTATCTTCCTGGCAAACTTCGGCTGCCCGTCTGGGTGGAACTCCGGGGCATAGTTGGGACCATGCGTCTGCGGTTACAATTGTGTCCTGATCCTCCCTTCTTCTCGCTCTGTACGCTAACACTCCTTGGACAACCGAAAGCTGATATTTCATGTGTCCCGCTGGTCAAGAAAGGTCTCAATTTAATGGACTTGCCGCTAATATCGTCATTCGTGCAGAGTGCGATTGATGCTGCCTTGGCAGAGTACGTGGCGCCGAAGAGCTTGACCTTGGACCTGAAGGACATGTTGGTTGGTGATGATTTCAAAAGAGACACGGCCACCCGTGGGGTTCTGGTGGTTCGCATCAAAGAAGGAAAAGACTTTAAGGAGGGAGACCCAGGGATGCTTATAAGGGATGGCTCAACGGACGGATACGTAACAGTTGGGTGGGCAAAGTTCGGCAAACCAGTGTGGTCAACAAGGGTTATCGTGCGTGACATGCACCCAGTGTGGGATGAAACAGCGTTCATCCTCGTTGGTCAGCAAGAGCTAAACGCAGATGAGCGCTTACGAATCGAGCTGTGGGATTCTGACCGCGTATCAGCCGATGATGACCTTGGGAAGATTGAGATTGATCTCAAGGAGCTCATGCACAATGAGCAGTCGCACAGCAGAATGTGGGACCGACAAGATGGCTTCATTGGTCTCAGCTCTGGTGAGAGTATGCCGGGCTCACTTGATTGGAGCGTTGGGTACTTTCCAAAAACAAAGATTCAAGAAATTCAGCTACAGCAACAGCAGATAGAGCCGGATGTCAATAACATGCAACAACTGAAGGAAAAGGTATCACGAGAGGTTGATCGGAAACTCAGGGAAGCTACACACAGGGCGGAATTATTGGAGGTTGACCAACAGAAAGCTCAAAACTTGAAAGTCAAAGAAGATAATATGATCGCTTCCACTCCACCACTCGAGGACTATCCGACGGGTATTCTCTCCATTCACATACATCAGATAACAGGCCTGGAGTTTGCGCAGATCAGCAAGGAGGAACAAGATGATGGTGATGACACCGAAGAAGGCTCACCTGAACTCCCTTCGAGTTACTGCACAATCATCTTAAATCACCAAGAAATCTATAAGACCAGGACTAAGCCTAAGAACGCAAAACCGTTCTTCAACGCAGGAATCGAGCGTTTGGTCAGGGATTGGCGGACAACCGAAGTTATGATATCCGTTCGTGATGCTCGTGTTCATGAGAATGACCCCTTAATGGGAATCATATATCTTCCCTTGAACCAGATCTTTCGCAAGCGGTCGCAGCTCGCTGATCAATTCCCGCTAGTTGGGGGCATAGGCTACGGTCGAGCTCGCCTGTCCATGGTCTTTCGCTCCATAGAATTACAAGCCCCCAAAGAGCTACTTGGTTGGGACTATGGAACATTGGAAATCACTGGCCCAATTACTTCAAAAGATTTGGCGGCTGATCTCACTGGCTTGCGAATCAAGCTAAGGACATCGGTAAACCGTGTGAGAACGTACTCGGAAAATGCGGGATCGGGGCAGAGTTGGAAGAGCAAACGTAATCGGCCTATTCGATTGGCTGTGCGGAAACGCTACTGCTCGAGCTTAGTTCTTGAGTTCAGGAAGAATAGCTTTGGGCCCGACAAGACTCCCGCTTTTGCAGTACTATGGCTCAAAGACATCCCAGATGAGGAGGACAAAACAGTCACTATAACCGTCTGGAGAGGTCACAAGGCACTCAAACGGGGAGAGACTTGCTGTGTGAGCGATTTGGGAGACAAAGCCGGCACGCTCGAAGTGCCTCTAAAGTTCTTCAGAGGTCTAAGCAGCTATCACCGACGCCTGACGAGCAACAACCGTAATCTCCAGGAGGTCTTCGAAGTGCTTGGGACAGCGCATGATAATCGAGAGATTAAGGCGGCCATGGATGGCGAAGATGATGGCTCGGGCGATACCTCGAGCAGCTCGGATGACGAAGACCGGAATGACGAAGAAGGGGAGAAACAGCTAGATGACGGCAAACGAGGACCAATCGACCAGCTCAGGGATTATTCAAGACATTCTCATGAGCTGCACCGCGGACACAGGGGAGTCATGCAATGGAAAGCCGTGCGAACGGCGGACTGGATGAAGACGAAGCTGGAGCACGGCAAGAATCACCTGACGAACAACTTCAAGCATCACGATCGCGAACCGGATGTTGAGACCGAGGTGTGAAGGGTCTCGCGGTGGAATCAGAAGTAAAGCACTAATTTACTACGCTTTCGCTGTACTTGTCGAATCGCCGACTGTTATCTTCAAGACCAAATTGCTTGCGGCAGGGCGGAACGCATGGCTACTTCAGACATTGACTGCGAGGCAAGTCGAAATGCTCTAAATTACGTCAAGATCCCTGTATGCGGATGTGATACCATGCGTACTCTCATCAAGATATGGGTGTACATGTGTGTGTCCAGCTTGGTAGACCCAACGAATAAGCGCTCTCATCGCTCTGCGGTGTTGTAGCCGAAGCCTTCCTCAAGCCGGCCAATCCATTGGCTCAACACAGGCGATCTTCCACTTTCAGAGCCTATCAAGGATTGTTCCATGCTTACCCGCTATGGTTTTGGCTTGTACATACTACTATTCGTCTACTAACAACATACCAACATTTGAATCTTTGGTCGAGCTTGCCTACGAGACCCGGACCTGTAACTACACGTCATTGCACTTGACTCTGACTACGGGTACTTCCCACATCTCCAAATGCTTGGATGCAGGGTCGCGAAGACAGATACATATGTCCCGAGCCTTAATTTTCTGCCCCAAGGTACTCCCCACTTCTCAATCATAGCCTTTAATCACCCCCTCGTGGTTTTCCTCTTTGTGCTAGGTCTAGACTTTGGTTCTAACTCTCCCAATAGCTCTGCGGTAGTTTTCAGGGTCCGATTGTTATATCGATCATGTCATTTCCTACCTGTGTCCCTATGCAAGAGCCGTCAAAGGCCCCATACAGGACATGCCGTCGCTTTCGGAACTTGGGCCTCCGGCGACACCAGAGCTGTTGCTACGACGCCACCCTCGCAGCAGCTCAAAGCCGGCTACCGACACCTGGACTGCGCCTGAACTCGGGCAACGGTACCGTTGGGGAAGTGGTGAATTATCAATTTTATTGCGCGTGGGATCCCGGAGCATGGTAGGAGGCGGATGTATAGAACCTAGCACATATCAATGCGAGTCTTTATGCTCGCAAGTCGACGCAGGAGGACTCGGATGCGCTAGTGGATTGCATAAAGACCAGGATGGGAGGACGCTGGATGTAGGCCCTGGGTGGGGAATCAACTTCTCTTGAATGTCTATCCCGTCCGATGATGTAGGCTTCGTATTCTGCAGTCCTCTCGAATAACCCGAGTGTCACAAACGAAACCTTCAAAGACCATCCGGGAGGACTCCAAATCCAGCAGCCCAGCGTCTCAACACCAGCCCTCAGTTGCACTCCGCTCTTCCGCTCTCTGACGATCAAGATCTTTCCAACTTCGACCAACCCCTTTTCATCGATGGCGTATTAGATAGAGTAGCGATTACTATTCGCAATCCTCCATGCCCAGGGATCTAAGACCGGCCCATAGCGATGAGTAACGCGACCAACCCTTCTTGCGCTGCCCCTATTCCATTAGCTCCTATCCTCATCGTGACCGTTTCGAGGTCTTTCTTTTTTTTGGAACCCCTGCTGATCCTCTGGCTTTCGTTGCTTTCGGTTCTGTTACGTCAGTTGCGTTTGCGTTCTTGGATTGAGCTGCAGGGTCGTGCTGTCCGATAGGAGGGAGTCGGGGGTTCGTTTCTACCGGCTATTTGTACGTTGATCATTCGGGACAGCATCATGGTGCCTCTGTATTTCACGAAACGATAGGAGACAGACCACTGATGAATATCCAGAGCTATGAACATGCAGCGAAGTCCGAGATTAGAGCTGTAAACTTACTCACAAACAAGGAGTGAACCTCGCACCTGGATATCCAACAGATTGAACAACTAAATAACCCCATAACCGCATGCACTGCCGTACAAACCGTATCCCGATGATCAGCATCTCCATGTCCATGCCCCAACGCCACACACCCTACCCACCATCCCACGTGCACTGCTATACCAAACCATATCCCAACCGTCTCCTCTCTGTCCCCGCACGCCCCGCACCCCACCCTCCACCACCAACAACCTCCCCAACCTTCCACCCCCCTCCCCACCCTACCCCCTCCTCAACCACCCCCCCAGGTCCATCTCCCCCCTCCCCCCCCATCCCCTATCACAACACCCCTTACAAACCCTTCCCACCCCTCCCCCAAAAGGGCAAGACCCACACTCTCCACACCTCACCTCCCCCCCCCTTCCCTCCATATCCACATCCTCCCCTTCTGCGCCCAAGAGACAACCGCAGGCTCCGCATATGGCTTGTAGTGCAGAGGGGAGGGTAGAGTTTGGTGTGGAGGGCGCGGCGGGGAGATGGTGCCAGAAGTGGTTGAGGGAGGTTTGTGATTTTGGCTGTGGCGCGGGATGGGGGTGGGGTGTGTGATAGGGTTGGGGTGAGGGGGAAGAGGGGCGCGCGGAGGCGGAGAAGAGTTTTTGGTGGGTGGTTTCTTGGGGGGGCGTTAGGCTGAGATGGGGAGTCTGGGGGAAGGGAAAGTGGAATTGGGCAAAGGTGGGGTGTTGGGAAGTGGCAGGACTGGAAGCGGGAAAGAGGAGTGTGGGGGGAAAGGTTAGACGTACCGTAGACGCGCTGCTCGTCTGGTCTGTCGTCACGGAAGCGCTTCCTCGTTCGCGAGTGCAATGACTTGTCGGGACTGGGATGCGGCGTTGGCGATGGGGAGGGGAGATGTACGTGGGAGGCTTGGATTTGGAATGGGGGATCGGTCATTGGGGAGTTATGGTAGAGGGTGGAGAAGGGGGTTGCGGCGGTTTTGGGGGAGAAGTGGGCAGAGCGTTTGCGTTTCATGTTGGTTGTTGCCATTTTCGAGGATGGACGTTTGTGGGTCGGCAATCGAGGGTTGGTCGTACGTAGAAGAGGGTCTGGCTACGTACTTTATGATTACGATCGCGCGTGAGATGGCAGACGCGCAGGCCCACTTTACGCGTTCTATACCGCTGTGAATTTCTTGGCGCATGCATCTGACATCACTTTCAAACGGTAGGGCTGGGCCCTATCATCGTTTCTTCACTAGCGCCTACCACAGCCCACAAATTTCCATATCCTACCACGAAAAATGAGATAAGGCGTATTTAGCTTAATAAGCTTTCGTCGTACCATTGGAGACGGGACGAATGGCCGAGTGGTTATGGCGGATGGTTCAAGTTTCCGGACTTACGATTGATATATCAATTCGTTGCATTCATCTGGAGGTAGGTTATCTTCCGACCATTTAGATATCTCGGTAGTCAGAACGCTAATTGTAATATTATCATAGCGATCCGCGGGGGTTCGAATCCCCCTTCGTTCAATTTACTTTTTGGTCTAGTAAGTAGTATGTATCCATTGCGTTGCTTTCTATAGACATATTTTCCGAGGTTCTGAGGGTCTTGTTCGCTTACCGAGCATCTAGGTACTTTATTGAACAGCTTGCCAGACAGTGCCCAACCCGTTACACAACGAAAACTCCATAGAAGACACAATTTCACAAGTAAAGCGGAAACCTTCTACAGACAATAAGCAGGCCACTCGGCAACTGTGAAAAGATAAGTGATTCATTTGTGGACGCTCAAGACCTTTTCTTCTCGAGCCACGCATCCAGAATCCGCACTCATCCTCAGGGTTCAATGCAATAGTCATTCGGTCACTCAACTAGTATACACGCTTCCAGATCCGTACGCTTCGTCCTAACCCTGGCACGGAACAATTGGTGGCTTACGACAATGATAGAGCTAACATCAATTGAGCTCACCGTGTCCCCAGGAGCAAGCGTCCCAAATGCTGGGATGGACTTGGGGATATTATAATACATGAAGTGCCCTCTCACGTAAAGTGCAATGACGATTCTGCGGGGACTCAACTGAAAACACAATCGGTCTTCGAGCGTTTTGTCTTCTTTCCAGACCGGACCATAGGTACATCGGGCAACGTGCTCGCCAGGTCGAGCTAGCTACTGCTCGATGGAGATACATGGTGATCAATCCGATCGGCCAACTCTACTCTAATTTTTCTCAAGGCCTGCTCTCGCACGATATCGCGATTTCACTACACCGACTGTTTCGGCACACATCCCTGAATCCCATATCAAGAGCAAGTCCCGAAGTTCTGATTTCAAACCTGAACAGAGGGTAGCAGACAACTCTTGAATGATAAGCTGCATCAGACATCGCAGGCCAGCTCACTCGTTTCAGCACGTGTTGAATTCTCAATCTTCATCTCCTCTCGGAGCATCCAATATCATCCGTCCCAATTTCTCCCTCGCATGCAGCGTTTCCTTTTGAATGAGTGCCCGTGCTTTCTCAATCGAGTCCAGCCGCTCGTCCCACTGCGAAGTACTACAGTACGTTGTCCGAGGGACAACCGTCGATGCCGTACAATGGGCCATCCGATGCTGATGGTCCGTTCTCTGGGTGAACTCACACACTCGATTCAATATCAATGTTGAAGTTTTGCGCTTCTGGCCGTCCGTGTACGAATGCAGGGCCTTCGCTTCTCGAAGGAGCTTCGAACAATCATCCTTGGTGTACGACGACCGTTCAAGGAGAACGGAATCGAATAGCGACTTGAGGAATTGACGAGTATGACGGCGGCGCTGGGCGAAAGGCATGAGCGTTGTCCGTGCGATGTGGCGTTTCTTTTGGGGCAATGTTGATGCTTCAGCATACTGCGGAATCTCAACGAGCTGTTGTGGTGGCCGGATCGGACATGTATCTTTTGGAGGCTGGAGGAGTCTTGACAGAATCGGAAGATGCGTTTGAGCGAAAGCAAGGCTTGACTGAGGATCTTTCGGAAAGGTTATCCGATTTGGCCATGTTGATCTGCTCAAAAAGATTTGCATTTCGCGGTCGACTTCAATGAGTACCGAGGAGAATACGCAGAGGATCGCCTCATCAGAAAGCTGACCACGAAGGCGGCACCTTTTGGAATAGATGAACCCCAGAGAATCTCAATACGTTACGAGAATGGAAGACTTCGAACAAGGATCAAAGCGTTAAACTGTTGAAGGCAATGTGAGCAGGGTTTAAGGAGCTTAGGATATTCAGCCAGGGAAGGCTCCGTCGCCATAGCTGACACTTCATATAGGCGTCCGTGAAGTATTATGAGGGCCCCTCTATCTTCTGTTGATTGCTTCTTGCGTGAGTCCCGGCTCGCTTCTTGTCCACCAGCGGCATGCTGCAGAGCGGCTCCCTGCCTTTCAATGTCGCATTCCTTGGCTGGTGCTATGAGAGATCTTGTGAGAAAATCTTTGTCGAAGATAACCTGCTTTCTTTGCCTCTGACCTTAATTTTGAGTTGCCTTGCCGGCGACATCTGCCAGGCATTGGAATAGCGCTTGTAAGAATCTCCGAAGAATTGCTCACCCTCAACTTCACTACCGAATCGATGAGAGCTTCTTTCAAGAAAAACAGAGCTGGGACTTCTTCATGCGCTAGGCTAACAATGTTATTGGAAATCCGATGGGGAAGGCCAAATTCCGGAAAACGGAGTCAAGACTTTTTTCTTGCAAGGATCGGCCCTGCAAATGGTCCTTCCCGCGTCACGCTGTCCAGCCATGATAGCAGCGGAGGCGGAGCGGCGACGCCGAGCGCTAGTAAGAGAACGATGAGCACGAAAAGAAGCAGGGGAAGCTGGAAGACAACGATTGGCGGCAGACGGGGAGCACAGCAGGAGGGAGAGAGAAGAGTCTGGGCAGAGGCGGGAGGAGAGAGAGGGAGGGAGAGAGAGAGAGAAGGAATGTACTGTGTTTTCCTAAGATCAATGATATGGAGAATATGGAGAAGGTTCCCTGCACACTCGTATTGTCGTCAGCATCTACGGGGTAAGTTGCATCGCAATATCGATTCGATATTTACGGGTACATGTTAGACTTGCCCAGTATTAGATGCATCGGAAGCTGCGTGCAACGCTCGCACACCTTTCCGATGCTGTCACAACATCGTTCCGATAGACAACCAGGAGGACCTCCTCACTGCAGACTTCTCGAACAACTACCGCGATCTTCTCGAAGAATCATTGGCCACAAAACCCATATGTTGCTTCGACCGGCATTGCAGCGCCTTTGTACATGCGGTGCAAGCACAGGCTCTGGACGTCATGGACTGTCGCCGCTGTGGGAGCGCTACCTATCGACATTGTCGGAACCAGGCTCATGGAGCGAGGGGTGGTATAGCTGACGTAGGCACAAGGACTTGCCGATGCGGTACGGAGTTTTGCTACGCTCATGGCTTCCTGTATCGGCAGCGTCCGGGTTTTAGCTGAAGAAGATCAAGATTTCGTTGTCTGACTTACAAATGGTCTTTCGCCTCTTATTCGTTCTCATAGATCTGAATCGTGAGTAATGTTATGTATAGCTTCAACGATCCAAGCGAGAGTCTACTAAGGATCTCGCAATAGTCACACAATTTATGGAAGAATAAGGGAGAGCAAATGCCACTGTGGCCAGCTCCACCGTCCTGCCTACTCTATGGAAGCTTAAGGTCTGGTAAGCATGATTACAATGTCTATACTGAGAGAGAACAGAACACGAGGCGTATACACGTTGACGAAAAGGTTGGATTCAAGAGCTATAACGACAGTCAGTAATGGAGATGACAGAAAGCGAAGGGCAACGGGTTTGAGCCGGATGTGAACTATGCGCGTAATTAACGCGTAAAGTGGCGCTTACCCTCATTAGGATAGGTGTACCTTAGCTTCGCTAAAGTACTTGGCCTACGGAAGCACGTAAGAAGCGCATATAGCACTACGATTATTTCACCGGAGCATAATATCAATCGTAGTTGAAGTCCTTCATTATTAGTGGGTGTGTAGCTAATCCACCAACGCATACCCTAATATACAGGTGGTTTGGGTATTGCAAGGTGGCAAGCATGTTGGGGTATCCCTCCTGGTAGCTTAAAGAGCAAGACACTCGAATCCCAGGCCGTGGATCGCTCCGAAGAAATCCTCCATATGCTAAGGCATGCTGTAATAATGATAACATGCCGCCGTATCCTAGAGGACTGGTATCCTTCCGAGCGCTCAATATGTTGGATGGAGTATCCAAGGCGCCGGGTGGGGAGGTCCTTCAGGCACACCCATTCCGGCAGCTGTGTGTATGATGCTTTTTGTGGTTCCTCCCAAATCCGCTTCGAGATACTAAAGACGACGAGAGATTTCCCCTTTTAGCCGGTGTATGTGCATGAGGAAAAACTGAAAGATGCGTGAACGCTAGCAATGCAAGGCTAATGAGGTCGCTATGCGAGATGAGTACAAAGATATTGATACACGAGTCAGATATGCTTGGCTTTGCGCCTGCTATCTGGCTGTGTGGAAGTTCCTGGAGATATCCGAGACCAGGAAGTACATGTTGTGTTTGTGAATGGTATCTCCGGTATTGTGGATTGTAGCCAGTTTTACAGCATTGGTGGAAGTACATATGTTGGTGCTGGTATTGGAGCAACCTTGTATGGCGCCATCATCGTGTGATTCCCAGAAGAGGACGGCGTTATTGGATGGTATGCTCCTATGTTCTGATTGTAGCTTGGAAAGCCCTCGACGTTCGTAGGAGTGATGGGTGGTGTCAAACATCCGTTCGCCACAGTTGGTATCTGCTGCCCCTTGGTAGGAGTGACTGGAATGCCTGGTTTTGCAAAGCCGTTGACTGGTACCTCGCAAGGCGGTGTAGGTGGTGCAACAGGATATCGTGCAATAGCCGCCTGTCTGGTCAGGAAATCTTCCAAAATCATCGATACTCGTGCCAGCCGTGGTGACGCATACTTCCGGGATAGAACAGCAGAAGGTCGATGTAGATGATGTGACAACGTAATCAGAGTTTGCGAATCATACATCGAGGACCAGTCTGCTTGGAGAGGCATGGGACGGTTGAGGATGCAGCGTGCCAATGCTAGCGAAGAGAGGGCCATATCAGAGGGACGCTTCGAAATGAATTCCTTGTGGAACATGGCAATTTCCGCAATGTATGTGGCCATGTGCTCAACCTCTGCATCGTATGGGAAACCTTCCAATGCTAGTTGGTGGAACCCGTCAATGGTCGGATGTCCAATGACCCATTGCAGTGTCTGCAGTACGTGCCACTCCATCTGAGTAAACATGTCCTCATCATAGAGGGCACAGCACATCTTCTTTAATTCGTGGATGGTCGGGACATTCTCCTTTCGGTCCCCATATTTGGCAGCTATGAGCAAAGCCGCGCACCCAACAAGCTGGTAATGTCGTTTGTAGACAACGCGCCGCGAGCAGTATCGGTCGAGGAGGTTGACGGTCAAGAAAAAAGTCTCTGGTAAGAGTTCGAAAGCAGCATGAGCCTCGATTAGAAAATCCAGGAGATAAGGCCGCATGAACCATTGGATCTCCGTCTGAACCTCGATGGAAGCTACGTCTGGTAAGGTCTCGAGCTACTCAATATGTTAGCAGGATAAACAGATTGTGGGCCAAGGCGATTGACCTCCATCGACTCCATATGTAGCTGAACATCGTCACGGTACTCATCGCTGGTCAGCAAGGACAGTTCTTCTGCAATGGCAGCCTGGGTTTGTTGCTTCTTTTGTCGTTCACGTTCTCGGATACCCTCTTTGACTAAGCGCTCCTGGCTCTCATGAGACTCGACGAAGTAGCTTTCACAAGGCTGGGCGTAGTACGCCATGTCAGGCTTTAAATCGTGGGTGAAGATTGGTCCCTAGATATGTTTACTGGTCTCGATCGAATCCGAGCCCACTTGAGAGAGGATTGTATTTATTTGTAAAGAACGACTTGGTAAGTAGTTGACTTGGAAAAGGATCATAAATAGTTGGAGACGCCTTGAGATTGCTCAATGAGTGAATAATGACAGTCACAGAGGAACTGAGAAATCTTATGGTAGACCAGGATAGGTTTCCTGAAACGAGTAATTCGTGAGCCTTAAACCTGAGCAATTATTACAATCATAAAGGAATGAGGCAGGCTTACCTGATATGGTCCCTTGCAATTTGATGAAAAATCCTTCTCTGGAATGATCTGCCTGATTGTCTTCGCTTAGTAGCTGGTGGAGAAGAGGTCGAGCTAACGCCTCCGCTTCCACTAAGCCCTTGGAGAATGTAGAAAGGGCGCCACAAGGTTCTTTACATAGCAATATCAGTCTCCACTGGGCTTTACAATAGGTATTTCAGCTCACCAAGTATGCCGTTACAAACGGGTTTGCTGGTCAAAAGCGCAAGGCGTGTAGTCAGGCTTCTGGCGGCGTGGGATACCTACAGGAAGAAGGCGTTAGTCACATGAAAGATTACTTAGAAAGTGGACTGCTAGCGGAGGCTATTTGAAATTGAGATAGCCTTGTGTTAACGAGGGTTTTATTAGCTCGCGTCTTTATTCGCGTCTTCGTGATTTGCCGCCGCGGGGAATAGAGACATTGTCTAAAGATCTCGAACTCCAGAAGTTGGGCAATCTTGCAGTGACTGGTAGGGTACCAGCATCAGGAGATCTAATGCCCAGGTATAGTCGCTGGACTCCGGTCTTGAAGCGTAGGTAGCGACAGATTGACAGAGATCGTCCAGCTAAGGAATGGGCTCCCCGCCAAGGGGCCGATGAGGAATGCTTATAGCCAGTGCACCACAACGACTTACTGAGCTCCTTCCTTCTTGAACCTTCTTTGTAGGAGTTCTCCAGGAACTTGCAAAGGTAATTGGCCGAGGCAATGGCAGCGTCGGGGTTCTGTGTGGTTAGGTCGTAGGTAATGTGGGTGTGTTGACGACAGGGGATCCGGGTGAGGGTGAGGTGAGGGTTCTTCTGGATAGAGGCAATTTGGAGGGTGGGGGCCTTAACAAGAGTGAACTGGACCACACCTTGCCGTGGGTGAGATGAGTGTCGATAGGTGAATCTGACACCCGCACGGCAATCGGAAAGAGGTAGGAGGTGAAGAGTGCCTAGAGCGACATCTGGCACAAGACACAGACTCCAAGCCCACTCCGAACCTCTGTATGACTGGCAGAGGCGAGCTTGAGGGCTGCAGTGAGGGAGAGGAGGGGAGAGGGGGAGGAGTGAGGAGAGTCGAGGGACAATGCCTTCCACAGGATGCAAAGGAGAAGACTGAGGCTGGCACCGAAGTTCAAGATTCGGAAACGACTAACTCGCGACAGGGACCTCGCTTCGGGCCTACCTTAGCGCGAAAGCTCCCAGACTGAGACGGCAGAACAAGACCAACAAGACGCAGCCTATCCCCAGTTGCACCACTAGCTTGCTGAGACCCCCTCAAGTGCGAAAAAGTGCTTTGCACGGGGCTCTCTCCGTCCGGGCTGTCCTTGGTTCGGCCGTTGGTTCTCTTGGTTGGCTCACGTACCCGACTTCTTGTTCCTCTCATAGGCTCTACGCCTTTCTGCTCCCTCAGTAAGGGTATGCGTTGTTCAAATCATTACTCTACTGGGCGTCCGGCCTCGAGTCTCTCATAGGAAACGAGTATCATCTTAATTCACCTCTGATTACTGTCTCACGCGATCTGGTACTACAGGTAGCCATGGGTTGGCAGATTACTGATGCGCAGGCTGCAGGGGCGCTATGTATGCGCGACCTATTGCATTTGCGCTGCACGTCCGGCCTTGTTACGACATGATCATCAGTCGCGTCTCTACTGGTAAAACGAGGGGCGGCTCTCGAACGCATCCTGCGATGTTGACTCGCCCATGGCTTCCTGCAGCCCCATTCATAGCCTCAGGCATTCGCGTGGTCCCCTGTTTTTCATACCCTGCCCGTGCAGGAAGCCGCAGATAGTCTACCGCTTTCTGTGTCCTGGACAGCTTGTTTCTGGTAAGGCTCAGCAGTACCACGGACCTTGCGTATCGACTATCGAAGCTTACTGCCAGCGCCTTAAATCAAGTTGCATTCGGATCGGATGGATAAGATCACTCCACTACTACAGCAATTTTCACCTCGACTTTGCTTCACGAAACTACGTATCAAAGAAGATTTCTGAGCTGCTCTTTTCTGTGGACGGTAGCCCACAGATCTACTACCAAGGCGACTGGGAGAGATTGCTCCAAGTGGTCCTCAATGGCAGCCAACATCGGCGAAACGCATTATTTGCACATCCGTTCGTACGACTCGACGACACCTTCGTTACAAGAATCCTTATGATGCATGCTTCAAAAAGCGGTGACTAGCACCTACTAAAATCATCCTTGTGTATAGGCTGCACCTGCTCTGCAGGTTGCAAAGGTACATATCGAATCCAACGCATACAGGACTCCTACTGACTACAATGAGTGCCAATGCACGTTCCTGTTCGATCCTTGTGCCTCCGTACTCGGGGGATTTCTTTTCAGACTTGAAGATCGTAGACTTGGTGAACTGGCATGGGTCCTTTACCAGATCACTGATCTCAGAATGGCAGTGACTTGGTACTGGCACGATACAAATACAATACGTATTATAACAATCAAGCGATCCTGTCGTTGCGCGACATGCACTGGACGGCAGACTGCCTCGCCAGCTTTTGTGTCGTGCGGAACAGCAGAAAGTTTTCTGATAAGCCACCAACTTCCTGCTGGACACCAGACGTTTCCAGCCCACGCGTAAGGACAAATTACATGGGATCTGAGACAACCAAACCATGTGTGCGGCGCAGAGGTTGGGGGCACGGATCTCCGCACCCACTATCTTTCAACGCGTGGCGCGACAACGTGGAGCTCTTCCAGGTCTACATGTCTGTTGCTGACTGCTGTAAGACCAAAATGCAAGGTGAGCATCAATTGTCTAAGAGCCTACATCTTCAATCTCTCCTACCATGACGCACAGCATGTGGCTAGTATCTCTTCCAAGAACCATCTCTAAACGTGATTTTAAGGCTTGGCAGTAATTTGACGCGTCCGAGACGCGGCAGATAAACCATTGATCAACTTTTTAGCTGGACTCGCTCAGCCAGCCAACCCAAAGCTTAGAAAAAGTAAATTTCTGGCTGTTGGCGACGGAGTAGTCCCGGACACACTAACTTTTCTACTAATCATCGGCGAACACTCAGCGATCTCTCGCCCGCCATCGATAGGTAAGCTTTCAACGATTCGCGGCTTCGAATTCGGGTGCCAGCTTGGTCAATCATTAATCACTTGGTTCCCTATGGATTACTCCGTAAAGATACTATAGAGTACCCATTTTTCAAGCTACGTTCGGAAATCCAGCTGGCACATTGTCACTACCGGTTTGTTGCTGGCTACCCAAACAGGTATGACCTTCGTGCATCTCGGTTCCTAAGGTTTAGGAGCCTTTGCTTCCGTCGTGTGTTTTGAAGCCTCGCCATTAAAGTCTTGGTATCTTGTTAAGGACAGCCGTAGCTTTATGTTAGGGGAGGATGAGGAACTCTAGATGCTCATCTTACTTGAACCTGTAATCGTGAGATGCTTGTAGAAGGAACTCTTGGTTATCACGAATAATACAAAGCCCATCACGTATCAAGTAGTGGAGGTGGAGAACGTTATAATATCTTCTCAAACATCTGAGTAGTAGTGAGCCGCGGCCACCACAAAGTCAACCTCGCTAAGATCGAGAAACCCTACTACCCATGTTCGAAACAATTTGCACCCTCCCTCTCCCCACCGAAATCTTCGCCCAGTCTATCCATCCTAGATCCTCACTCGTCGCTCTTGGGCTCGCAACAGGCCATGTGCAAATCCATCGACTGCCTGCTGCGGACAGCACAGAGACAGGGCAGGGATGCATCACTACGGCCTGGAAGACACGGCGCCATAAAGGAAGCTGTCGTTGCCTAGCTTTCAGCACTGATGGCAGCTATCTTTTCTCGGCCGGTACTGATGGCCTGTTGAAGTGCGCGCAGTCAGAGGATGGGAGAGTTTCGAGCAAAATCGCCCTCCCCAGGAACGAGTGTGTGCTCTGTCCTTCCGGCCTACAATTTACAGCCTGATCCTCAATTAATACAATGTGAAAACCTTAGGAGCTCCGAGATCGATCCACCGACTCTATTATCCAGCCCCACTCCGCAATATCTTCTCCTCGCAACCGACTCCTCCGCCCTACACATATACGATCTTCGTTCATCTTCAATCGCTACGAAACCATCACAAACACATAATCCGCACGCTGATTACATCTCGAGCCTCACTCCACTTCCGGCGAGCCAAACTTCTACCTCAGGCCTGCCGCGGCAATTCCTCACCACCGGAGGGGCCACCAGTGCTGTGATTGATCTGAGGAAAGGCGTCGTCCTAGAGAGCGATGACTGGAATGAAGAACTACTGTGCTCTACGCTCGTAGGCAGCAAAGCTGTTGTGGGCGGCGAGAGGGGTGTACTACGAATCTGGGAAACCGGAAGGTGGGAAGAGCCGCCGCAAAAGTTTCACATAGGACAAGAGGGCATTGAAGCTATTTGCGCTGTCCCTGACACTTTAAAGGCGGGTAGAGGTGGAGACAAGGTGGTCTGCGGGATGGGGAACGGGGCTATCGGGGTCGTGCGGCTGGCGAAAGGCAAGACCAAGGTGGTAGCGGAGTTGAGCCACGACCATATTGATGCGCCAGCCTCATTAGGGTTTGTGGGGGCCGATGGGGCAGACGGAGAGGGAAGAATGGTCAGTGGTGGAGGAAGGGTAATCAAGGTCTGGGAGGAGATTGCCGAACGTGATGGGACAGTTGAAGAGGGCCAAGAGGAGCAAAGCTCCGAGGACAGTGATGAAGAGGAAGTGGAGGATAGCAGTGATGAGGGAGAGAAGCAGCGCAAGAGGAGGAAAAAGAGAAGGAAGAATCAAGGCACGAACAAGCGTGGCGACCATGGAGTCATGGCCTTTAAAGGCATGGATTGAGGTATGCTCACTCTATCCACCGAGTCGACATCCCAATTACCTTGTAATCTGATACCTCCGCACGAAGACAAACTTGGTGCTGAAAGCGGGGATTTTACTCCACCTTGGCTTCTTCTATGTGGCATAAGCCCTGGGTCGATAGATAGAGCACACGCCTCAGCCTTGACAGCCAATGGGTTTATCGGACTGAAGGACGAAGGAACTGTCGAGCGCGATCAACGTCTCGCTGAGTATCCTACATTGCTGTTAACCAGAACCATCGAGGTGGAGTCTCCTGAATCGCTGGGATCTTGGGGGCTTTCGCTGCCTAATCCACTATCTGAACCGCCGCCTCCATCTCCTCCGCCCTTTGCGCCATCCCCGCCGCCTCTGCCACATCGAAGGTAAGGCTTCAGCAACGATATCCTGTGCGGAGGCGGACCTCTTGCATTGCTCCACCTTCTACGCTTTCGACTCGGCCAGCTGAATTCTTCGGTCATAATAAAGATCTACTCTCTGGTGTGGACAACGTATCAATGCTGAGCGTCTGCCTGATGGTCGATATGGCTAACATTGCACTTCCTTTTGCTACATTCTCGTATCTCCCTATGCTCGTTATCGCCAAGCAGAAGCAGAAGCTCGAGCTCTGACATCTGCCATACTTCCCTTTCACTAAGATGATCTTAATACCATTCTTGTCTTGCGTTCTATGTCCGCCACTGTTGTTGGGAACCGTTTCTGCATATGATTGCCCTTGGCCAGAATGTGACTCTTGCTTGCCCGCTGGAATCCGTGAAGCTCCCGGAGTCGGCTTCGAGCTGACCACCTCCTATGGGTGAGTCTATACCCGTTAACGTCTTCATCATACTGATATCTTCAAAGGTCCTCCTCCGCAAACCATTACAACGGTTCCAAACTCGACGTAGCCCATGTCCCCACTTCTCCTGCATACCTAGACCTTCTTCATCGCTTCTCCCTCTCCTCAAAAATCCCGCACCCCTCCACCCTCCAGCGCTACCTCCGCCGCCTGAACAAGTATCTTGGTCGCCCCGCGACGAAAGATGTCGGCATCGTCAGCGAGCTTTTGTCATCCCTGCAAGCCGTCACCGAGGCCCAACTTCAACAGACTCTTGACCGAGTGGTCGTAACAACCCCTCAGTTCCCTGGCCTCACACGAGAGGATCTCCAAGATGCCATTGAGTACGCCGGACTGAGGTCATGGCTAGAATATCCTCTACCTTATCCGACTATGCTCTATGCACCCAATGCCGCGTACGCTGCCAATGGACATGGCTTGTGTAAAGAGCGGACAAGTCTATACGCTTGTTTGGAGGAAGCGGAGGATGAGGATATCCCGCTTGAACAGGTGTATGCGGTTACGTAGGTCTTCACCTACTATAACCATAGCTCAATCGTTGCTAGTGAAATTATCTAACCTTCCCGTCTAGTTTTACGAACGCGATGTTACACACTTCCGTCACTCGTATTAATTACGCTTTCAATTGGGACCCTGATACACACATTTCCGCGCCAAACTTAGGCCTATCCCATCTCGACTCATATCCTTCGCCTTCCATGTATTGGGCGGAAGTCTCGAAGCACCTTCGGATACTACAGCACAGAGTAAATGAAAAAGGTCGACCGATCAGCGCACTAGTGCTACTAGGCGAAAATGCAGGCATGCCGGAGTTCAAACAGGTGCTGAAAGATGGTTTAAGCGAGACGCGGAAACAAGCATCCGAAGATGATACCGGTATCCAAAAGGGAATGCAAGTAGAGAATGTCGCGGACCCACTCTGGGCTGCTGCGCAAGGTGCGGCAATGTATGCCAGATTAAGACAAGAGGTGCCATGGAACTGTCAGGAGCCGGAGATGTGTAGAGACGGACTGACGGATGTGAGTAGGAAGGAGAGTCAATCCTTTCTTGCAAGAGAGAAGATGGAGTTGAAAAGGTGAAATCAAGGCACTATGGCACTAGCTCACTCAATATGGCTCGATGATTGTGCAAGTATTCCTGCTTGTGTCGATGTCGGGGGACTGAGACTCAACTGTTTGAGTCGAATGGCCTATTCCATGATTGGCTAGATGGGTTTTGCAACAGCTCTATCCTACGCTAAGAAGTAGTCTTCATCGACTTTTATGACTGCGTCTGTTATGCATGTCCCGAGTCTTGGCTGCTTTCGAAGACAATTCCCGAACTGCCACTCAGCGCAACTTAGTCGAGTACATAGGATAATTATGCAGCATTATCAAATACAACAGAAGATTTTTCCGAGTGATTTCAACGGCATAAAGGCATATTGTTGCGAAGCTCAGGAGGCATAGCTTCATAAGGCGGAATCAGTGAGGCGAAAGGATGTTTCAGGTCGTTTGGTGCGTGCTTTCGGTCCAGTGGTCAATCTGTCAACCAGATGTCACTGGCTGCGAGGAATCTTGGGCGGTATTTGAAAAGGCTGGTGGACCGGAGAGACGTGACTAATTGACTCTGTAGGACTGATAGAAATTTGGCACTTGCAGACACTGGGCATAACGTTCTGGAAGTATCAATAAAGATTCACGGAGTCAAGACTACGGAGCTACTAGTGCATCCACCAGGTTGCTTTATGTTGCGGGTAGATCTCTGGCGCTAGGGCTAGATAAGCGAGCCGCAGGGGTATTGTAGGGCTGGAAAAGTCTCGACATCTGCGACATCTCAAAGTATAAAGTACATGGTAGTTCTCTGCGTATCTCCTCAGAGGAAAAAGAATGCGGCCGCTTAGAGCACTCAAATTCCATAGCTCTAGCCTTGCGCCCGTTCGGTCTTGCCCATCAGAGTCTCGAACATGTTACACGACAATCAGATGCGCCTCGACCGTCTCTCTCCGTCCTTTACGATCACAGTACTTGCCGTTGGACCGACGATGGCATGGCCGACGATGGCAATCAGGAGCTGCGGCTGCCGTGTAAAAAGATTGTCTCTCTGAACGACTTTTAACTGCTAACAGCTACATAGCCTGGAGCAAGCCGCAGAACCAGAGAACCTTGCCCAGGAAACCATCATCGATAACCTTGCGCCCCAGGAAGCTGCGCGCTTGTCTCGAGTTCGAAATATTGGAATAGCTGTGAGAAGGAAAACGCTTCGGCAACAGGAACCTTGGCTCACCTCTGTAGGCTCACATCGACAGTGGCAAAACCACAGCCACGGAACGCGTTCTATACTACACCGGACGAATAAAGTCGATTCACGAAGTCCGCGGCAAAGATGCTGTGGGAGCCAAAATGGACTCGATGGACCTCGAAAGAGAAAAAGGAATCACTATACAATCGGCTGCGACCTTCTGCGACTGGGTTAAGACGGAGAATGGGAGGGATGAGAAATACCACATCAATCTGATCGACACGCCCGGCCACATTGATTTTACTATAGAGGTGGAGAGAGCTTTGAGGGTGTTAGACGGAGCAGTCATGATCCTGTGCGCTGTCTCCGGCGTACAATCGCAGACCATAACAGTGGACCGGCAGATGCGAAGATACAACGTCCCTCGAATATCCTTCATCAACAAGATGGACCGCATGGGGGCCAATCCTTTCAAGGCTATTGATCAGATCAACCACAAGCTTAGGCTTACTGCAGCCGCTGTGCAGGTACCAATCGGACGTGAAGACACCTTCAAAGGGGTAGTCGACTTGATTAGAATGAAAGCGATATACAACGAGGGTCTCAAAGGCGAGACCGTCACGGAAACCGACCAGATCCCGGCGGACGTCATATCCTTGGCTATCGAGCGACGGAAGATACTCATCGAAACCCTCGCCGACGTAGACGACGAGATCGCGGAGATATACCTCGACGAGCGTACCCCAACGGCAGAGCAAATCAAAGCTGCCGTCCGCCGCGCCACCATTTCACTTAAATTTACCCCGGTCTTCATAGGCTCCGCACTCGCCGACAAATCCGTTCAACCTATGCTCGACGGCGTCTGTGACTACCTACCCAACCCCTCCGAAGTCGAAAATCTCGCCCTCGACCGCCGCCGCGACGAAGCCCCCGTCAAACTCATCTCCTACAACTCCCTCCCCTTTGTCGGCCTCGCCTTCAAGCTCGAAGAATCCAACTTCGGCCAACTGACCTACATCCGCGTATACCAAGGCTCCCTCCGCCGTGCCGCCAACGTCTTCAACGCGCGCACCAACAAGAAGGTCAAAGTCCCGCGCATCGTGCGCATGCACAGCAACGAAATGGAAGACGTGACCGAGATCGGCGCCGGCGAGATCTGCGCCGTCTTCGGCATCGACTGCGCCTCGGGCGACACCTTCACGGACGGCACGCTCGGCTACAGCATGACCTCCATGTTCGTGCCCGAGCCCGTCATCTCCCTCTCCATCAAGCCCAAGGACAACAAAGACCTCTCCAACTTCTCCAAAGCCATGGCCCGCTTCCAGCGCGAAGACCCCACCTTCCGCGTCCACGTCGACGCCGAGTCCTCCGAGACCATCATCTCGGGCATGGGCGAGCTCCACCTCGACATCTACGTCGAGCGCATGCGCCGCGAGTACAAGGTCGCCTGCGAGACGGGCCAGCCGCAGGTCGCCTACCGCGAAACCCTCACGCAGCGCGTCCCCTTCGACCACCTCCTCAAGAAGCAGACCGGCGGCGCTGGCGACTTCGCCCGCGTCATGGGCTGGATGGAGCCCACGGGTGCCCTCGAAGCAAACGAGTTCGAGCAGCAGGTTTCCGGCGGCACCATCAGCGAGAAGTTCCTCTACGCCTGCGACAAGGGCTTCCAGGCCGCGTGCCGCCAGGGCCCGCTCGTCGGGCACAAGGTCCTCGGCGCGCGCATGGTCATCAACGACGGCCAGACCCACATGACCGACTCCTCGGAGATGGCCTTCAAGATGGCGACGCAGCAGGCGTTCCGCAAAGCTTTCGCGGCCGGGAAGCCGCAGGTGCTGGAACCGCTGATGAAGACGACTATTACCTCCCCCAACGAGTTCCAGGGGAATATTGTGGGATTGTTGAATAAACGCAATGCGGTCATTAGTGAGACGGATATCGGCCCGGAGGACTTCACGCTGTATGCCGATTGCAGTTTGAACTCCATGTTTGGCTTTAGCACGCAGTTGAGGGCGGCGACGCAGGGGAAGGGGGAGTTTAGTATGGAGTTTAGCCATTACAGCCCGGCGCCGGGGCAGTTGCAGTAAGTTCTTCTCCTTGTTATTGGGTCGTACTACCCATTAGTCTTTTTTAATACGATGACATTAGAGAGGAAATGTGCTGACGACCTTTGCCTGTGATTGTAGGAAGGAGTTGGTGTCGAAACACCAGAAACATTTGGCGGAGAGGAATAAGCGGTGATGAGGCGGTTGAGACAGTATTTCAGTAGAGAGGGCCAGTGATACCTGTACGAAGAATGGCCGACTTAGTTGATTTGTACATACGTCCACTCTTAGGGCGTTCTTTGCTGCATTTACAACAGCGTCAATTCATAGACCGCTAAGGGGTCGCTGGGATGTCCTATAACTGTACAAATAGACCTCTGATGTAGACACAAAGTATCCGGAGCGCTGTTTTGGCTCTTATAGCTACACCTTAACCGATACTGTACACAAGCTCCTAATCAACGCTCAACCCCCTCAACCTCGCCTCAACCCCACAAACCTCCAACGCCTGCCTCACCTCCAGTACCCGCCTACACTCCCCCAACCAATCCCAACTCAGCGTCTTCGCCCACCCCTCCAAAGCGTTCATCTCCCTCGCCGCCTCGTCAAGGTTCCCTTCCTCCAGCAACGTCTCCGTCCGCGTGAGCACGCTCTCGACATCATCCCCAGTGGTCATGCCCTTCTTCTTGAACAGCATTTTGCTCAATGCGTAACTCGCTGCGTGGGACGCTATACCTGCGTTCTCGGGCAGCAGGGCGGACTTGCGCACTTCGGCCGCAACACGTCGGAAGCGGTCGATGAGCTGCGCGGTCGTGGGGATGCCGCGCTGGTAGGCGGTAGGGTTGATGGAGGCGATGGCGGCATTGACGACGGGGTCCTCCGAGGCGATTTCTTTGAGCGCGGCAAGCTCGTTGATGAACGGTCTGGGGCGGTCGGCGTTCTCGAGAGCGGAGCGGACGGCCTCGATGGCTACTTGGAGGTGTTGCGTCTTGAGATTGGCGTCGATGACGGAGTTCCAGTCTGCCGTCAGGGATTCTAATTCGGAGACACTGGAGGCGAGTTCATTGAGCTTGGAGAGACGGCCGCTCCGCTCCGTTTCGACGCGGTCGCGGACGGAGATGAGAAAGTCCTTTTTCATGGCCACGGCCTGCTCGAGGAGTTCGTTGCGGCGTTTCTGCTCGTCGACTTCCCTGGAGTGCTGGACCTCAGTTTGGAGGCGCTGTTCGTAGGTATGGGATATCTTCTCGCGTTCAGATTCGAATTCGTCCTTCCAGCGCAGCTCCTGGTCACGCATTTCCGCTTCGAGACGGCGCACAAGCTCTTGGGCGCTGCTGTCGAATTCTCCTTGTATGGACTTGATTCTCTGCTCGGCGGAAGATCTCTCGGCTTGCTTCAATCCCAGAATCTTCGCGCCTACATTGGCAAGCTCACTTTTCGCCTTGCTAATGGGATTATTGTATTTGTAGGAGGCGTTGTCCGCATTAACTACAGTGATAATGTCGTTCAGGATCTTGACCAGGTCCTGGACGAGAGGTTCATCTGCGTTGTTAATCGTTAACGGATCGATCCGGGGCACTGGCAGTATCACGCTTGGTTCGTCGACTTCTGGACCCTTCTTGGGATCTTTTTCTGCTACGACTGGTTTGAGCGCTGGCTCAGGCTCTGAAGCCGGCTTCTCTGGCTCCTTCGGTGCAATTTTAGGGGTAGACGCCGCGTCGACCTTCCGCGGCTCCTTTGTAGGTTCTGGTTTCGAGGATGTTTCCGCATCTTTCTTCGCTTTCTGCACAGCACTAGTCTTTTCTTCACCAATTGCGGCTCCTGGGTCCTGCTGTGCGTTCTGCATGTTGACTTTGGGGTTTTTGTCCAGAGCACTCATATGCTTCCCCTTAGACCCGAGATCACTACCTTCTTTCTCTTCCTCGTGCATCCTCCATGAAAGCCCGCTTTTGCTGGGTATCGTAATCTTGTTCCCAGAATCAGGTGATGGACGATTAGTCGGATTGGTAAGGCTAGGAAAACGCTTCCTAAATTCGCGCTCTTCAAAGTAGAAAACCGCGTCTTCGCCAAAAGGAATGTATTCGGTGAAAAAGTCGTGGAAGTTGTCCGAGACTAACGAGTAATAAACACCGCCAGCGTAACCAAAACCACTGAGAAGGACCAATGTCAAGAGAAATCGTCGGAATCGGCCAGATCTTCGTCTTGGCGTAGACGGAGGAGGAGGTGACGCAGGCGGTGGGATGCTTTGGACAGTAGATTGACTTGCGGGTGGGGCTTTTGATGTGATAGGAGAAGCGTCGCGTCGCGGTGGAGGTGGTATTGATGTGGGCGGAGCGGTTTGAATCTTTCCACCTGGAGGTTGTGGCGGTATCAAGGGTATGTTCTGCGGTGGCGCAGTAGGATCCGAGGTAGGCATGGCAGGTGTAGGGTTTGTAGGAGCGGCTGGTTGAGATACGGGTCCAGGAGCTGGAGGAGTAGGTCCAACCGCGGTTTTACTTTGTGATCCAGGAAGGACTATGGCTGCCGAATCATGTATGCTAGGCTTCGTATTAGGGTCTGTACCTTTGTCGACCGCGAAACTCCTCTGTGGAACAGTCAGCGGGTTCAATGAGAGGCTTCATCTCGTTCCATACATAAGGTGGGCTCCATGAACGTTGAGGAAGCCATTGGAGATTATGCCTAGGTCCAATGGGCCTAGAAATAGCTCTTCTACCCGAAGGTAGAGCAGTACGCAGCATGATAAGCTGTGTACGGGCAAGCGACAAAGAAGAAGTGAATCTCCAGAGCTTTGAAAAGTTGGTTAATTGAAGCTTGGTATAAAATGCGTTGGCTAGGCTAGTCCGCTTTTAGGCAGGTATCTCGAGTCTCTTGGCGTTCCTGAGAGTCGACTGAGCAGAGATGATGGACAAGGTAACATGTCTGTCGCATCACGCGCTGATAAATTGAAAAATTGTCAGACCCATACATGGATTATTGTTTATACTTTCCAAACCACGGTAAACATGATGCTCGCTGAAACGCTCGATACACGCAAATCAAAATACCCTCTACAACCACAACAGCCATCTTATTGCGGCAATGAAGCCCCGAATAGTACCTCTTATCAATCGAATAACCGCCACCACCAACCACACCCACCACATAATCCCCAACAAGGTCCACTCCAGCAAGACATAGCCACTCCTTCTGATCCACCGAAGCCTTCGGCGTCGTCTCCTCAAGATGGCGTCAACACTGTCGTTGAGCTGCTTGACCTCCAAGACGTGGGTAGTGGTGAGCTGAGCACTGAATGCATCAGCTTGATCTGCACATGTCCTGACTGAAGGCGTAAGCTCTTGCGTCACTCGCTTGTCGATGTCCTTGATCTGTTTGTGTAGACTGTCAAGCGCCCCATTAGAGAAGCGTTCGACACTGTCTCGGAGCTGCTGGTTCAAGTCATCGATGTTGTTAGCATGGACTCTGGCGGCAAGGTTGTGCTCCTCAGATCTGGAAACGCGCGGAAGCGGTCGTAACGAAGTCCTCTGCAAATCCTGAAGCACAGGCGATGGTGTGCCGCTTGCTTCATGGGCGTGACGAACAATTTCGTTGGCTTTCACTCTAGACGATAGAAGCAGTGCTCTGACTCGTGCGATGTCACGCTTTGTCACGGCACCCCGAGCCACGGAGACACTCTGATCAGCAATGCTCCACGCTCGCTTGCCCTCTAGTGCTGGGCTTCCTCGAGAGCGACGTCGATGACTTTCCAGTATTGCCAGTCCTGTGATCGGTGGCCCACCACGGCCGACGGTGCCGGGGATCCCTAAAACAGCATTCAATCTTCTATCAGCGTCACGAACGCGGCCTTCGGAACGGCTTGTACTACTTTGTCTTGAATCGAAGGGGTCATAGGACGCAACCGTGTTCCTTGTTTGTGTCCGCGTCCGTGGTGGGGAGGCGGATGGCGACACATTTCGCATATCGAGCTTTGGCGGCGCAAGTCGGTCGAACCTGCTCGAGCGCCCTCTTTCTTGTTGCTGTAACGGCCGAGGTGGCTGTGCAGACTGCTCAAGAGATTCTTCGGCACACTCGGGGTCCTCATCTTTCTTGAATGGAGACCGGAACGAAGGGAGATTGGCCATGTGGTATTTGGGCGAATCGGCCTTCGCGCTGTCTAGCCCGTCGTATCTTGTGGCAGTACGTGAGATGTTGTTATCCGGGCTGCTGTCTACCTCGTCGCCTTCTGTATCTGATTCTCCCCAGATGCTCGATGTTGGAGATGCAATTGGAGAAGCCTGATTGCTTACGTCCTTCCTCCAAAGCCTATCCCCAACTCTGGTTACTTCGTTACCAACGATCTCGGCAATTCGACCACTCCTGAAGAAACCACGAAATTTTGAGTCGGACTCGCTGCTTTCCTTGGTGGGTTTACCATCAGACCGCCGGAATCTCCTGCTAAGTCCTTCCGCTGTTGTGGGAGACAGGAAGCCATTCATGGTTTTCGTCCTCTGGTCCTTAGAGGCGGCTTCCTCGGTTTTCGAATCTTTAGACTCAATCATCGAATTCTGGGGCAATGGTTCCTTGCCTAATGCAAAGTCGGTCTCACTGATCGCTTGTCTTTCTTTGCTACGGCCTGATCGAAGTTCCTTGCGAGCCGGCGAAAGCTTTTGGGGCGAGGTTTGAGGACTTTTTGGGCGTGACATATCAATAGAGATACTCGGTATGAAATTGTCTACAGTGGAAGACTCCGGGCCCGTGGCATCAAGATCATCATCCAAAGAAGTGCGCGGCCTCCGACCTTTACGCTCATCCAGACTTGTCCTCGCCGAAGGCTGAGCGCTCCTGGCAGTTGAACTTGACCTGAGACGGTTATGCATCCCCTTGCTAGAGGACCGCAGATGAAGTGCGACGCCATCAATGCCGTTCTGAATTGACTTTTCATGAGGATCATTGCCTTTGGCAGCGTATTTGTCATCCGTGTTGACTTTATTAGTCGTCGATATGCCACTTCCTTCAAGCTCCTGCTCAAGTAGTTTCCTCATATGCTTCTCGAGTGCAGCACTGTCCAGGTAATTGTGGTCTTGACGGCGACGGCGTTCATAGCCAAGAGTATCTTCGTGACCTGAGTCACTCAGGCTTGAAGAGCTCCGAGATCTCACAAGCCTACGTGGCCACCGTCCCTTCCGCTCTTTGTGACCATCTACGTGTCGGCTTGGGGTTTCCGGCTCACTAAACTCCGGTTGTTGATGACTGCGTTCTCTAGACGTCTCTTTCTGTGCTTTATCTACTAAAGGGCGACGTATCTCCGGCGGTATCACTTGTCTGCTGATGCTGTCTGATGGCCTACGGGAAGCGCGATCTAATTCTGTACTGATCCTTGCTGAAGGCGCTTTGTATCTCTGTGGGTTTGACAGTATTTTATGTCCTGCACGATCTTCAATGTGCATGGTATTCCCGTCATGTTGCAGCCAGTATGCGTCTGCCAGCAGGTCCCAAGGGGTGAATGTCCAGTCTAGACGTGGACGACGGGGTTTGCTTGACTGGACTGCGTGAGTATTGGAACCATCAATTGTTTGTAAAGAATTGACAGTCGACGGTTGAGTCGTGTCGGTCTCGAAACGAGGCAATGGGTATCGATCATCGATCGTGGCTATACCGGCTTCACGTTCTCCAGCAACGGCAGTAACCCAATCTCTGACTCTTGCTACATCTGTCCATCCTTCAGCCTCCGGATCTAGGGGCCGACGTTCACGCAGGCGCAATTTTCGGTTTCGGATGTATTGGAGTGGGTTGTAGGACCTGCCAAGTTCCCCAAGAACTTCATCGTTTCCCTTCCGCCCCAGTCGTCCAGACGTGGGCTTACCTTTGGGTAGCGCGCGTATTTCCGGAAGATATTGTAACAGACAGCGATACTCGTAGCCTAGCTCGAGAGCTATGCGCGCTTTTTCTGCGCGTGACAACGTCGAATCCGAAGGACTAAACGCCAGATCAGGGCTCCCAATAAGGTCGAGGCTCGCCACTATGGGAGCTTGGATGGGATAGTTGGCTGCTTGCGAGGGACGTGGAGAAGGTGTACCTCGATATGCTGGCCTGTCTGCCCTTGGTGATACGGTTCTAGAGGTACGTCGCTGTTGCTGTAAATGCTGCTGTAGGCTCCCCCCACCAATTGAAGTAGGGACCCCAGTGCTGAGAGGCCCAGCGGAGATTACCCGCCTATCCCCAAAGGCATTAACCGGCGCCAGGAGGCCGCCGCTAATGTTCCTGCGGCGACTTTCGCTCAGACTTAAAGCCAGATTGACGAGCCGTGTAGCGTCCGTGTCAAAGCCTAGAGCAGGTGCCGCGTCCGGATCGATTTGTGAATTTTGCGATGGCAGCCCATCATGGGTGCTACCACTTCCAAGAGACGATTTGATACTTTGGCTAGCTCCTGTGGAGGGCATCGACGGCGTCTCGTCGCCATCCGATCTTCCATTGTGGTCTGATCCGGGAGCAGAAGCAGCATGTACGACTTCCTTGGCTAAAGGTGAACTACCGATGGAGGGTTTCAATCGATGACGCTGTAAAAGGGACCTTCGCTTCGGAACCATCAGCTCTGTATCTTCAGCTTTTGCCTTGCCCTTGACATCAACCTGAGCTCCATTTGATGTCCTTCTATTCCCAGGTAGCCGGGAGCTCAGCGGGGAGTGAGAAGATAGTAAGAAGCCGCCCGAGTGCCTCTGTCTCTTCGTAATGTGTTCGTGCTCCTCCTGAGCCTCATGACCCTGTTGCTTTCCATATGTATCATTTCCTGGATCTGTGCTGTTGACGAACATATGCGAATCTTCGCCGAATGCTGTCTGATTGTCAGGCGTCCCTTCGTGGCCATTGAGTGCTAATGAGCCATCGATGTTCGAAGACAGCGCAGCCGAGGTTCCAGAGCTAGACAACCGCAGGTTTTGGCCGTCAGGTTGCCCAGACATAGCATCTTTGAAGATGCGAACCAGTTCTTGGACGATACATGGAGGATAGTCGTCAAGTGATCAAAAGTAGTGTCACGTACGAGTTCTTCAAGAAAGTCGTCACGGAATCTAGGTAGGCCAAGGCCACGGGCCCTGCCAAGTCCACTGTTTGCCTAGTCTGCAGAAAGCTTGGATGCAAGCTTGATTCTCCGCAGCCGAGGTACGCTTTACATTAGGTACAAGTTACAAAGACACTGTATTCAAGGGGCTACACTACAAGGGTCAAGAGACATTGAAGAAGCATTGCGAGGCTACTTGGAATCATTCCTATCGTTGAGCAGGCCTCATGTCTCTGACCAATTAAATCCCCGAAGCTGACATGAGAAAGGCTAATCTGACGCTTGAGTACCGAATCTTATTGAACATATTAACAATACCCTCCGTCTTTGTTGAATATTTAGAATTGGGTTGTAACGTTACATGGAGTCTTATTGACACCGCCGAAGTGTTTGATTCGCCCCTGCTTCCTGATGTACTAAGTGTTATGCCGGTGAGTGAGTTGGTGAAAACGGTGGGCTCTCAAAATGTCAAATAGGGTGTCGAGCTTGGCTCTGAAGCCGAGGCTGTCAGATTGCGAACAGGAGACACAGCTACCACGCTCAAAGTGCGAAAGCGAGCGGTTCCAGGCTAGACCCTGGTGTTTAACGGAGTCTGCTCCTCGATCAAAAAACTGATCCACGTAATGGACTCACCAAGACTATGTCTCTAGGTTCTTTAGCGAATACCTGCGTAGAAAGGACACCGAATTGAACCAGCGAAGACTGATACATGATAGGTATAGGAGATAGCGTATACAGCCCAAGACGTAACACGGAGAAACCATCATAAATTCCATGGCTCCGCCGAATCTAACCCATTCTTCACAACAAGCAAGCGCTCCTTGAACGCGATGAAAACTTCTCTCTTAGCCTCAGAAAATGCCATTATACAAGGCATAACGCCTCTATCGCTCTGCCACTCGGAAAGAAGGAAGAAATGCCGCTTCACGGCTTTCGCACTGAGTTCCTGCGACTTAAGTTCTAGACTACACACCCACAAATTTGTGTCTAGGAAAAGGAGTCTTGTTTCCCATAATCCTATGATTTGCCGCATTCTGGAGCTTAAATGATCGGGATCGGGGTGTGGTTCAGGAGTAGGAGAGGATGTCAAGCCAGAGAGGGCTTCTGCAGGCCAGACTTGGAGGGATTGTGGGCCAAATGGGGTGGAGAAGAGATGGGCGATGAACTTAATGGGCCGTAATGGCACGGTAGCCGTCGTGGGTGACGTTGTTTGGCTGTTCTCCGGAAATGATGGCATCAATGGGGTCGGAGGAGTGATGGTAAGGCTCAAGCCGCCCAGGTTATCATGGACCAGGAGGTCTTCTTTGCTTCCAGTAATCCATGAGTACACGTCGAAGTTGTTGCTCCCCAATATGATAAATTTTTGCGTCGTTGTAGGATGCAATGAGATGATGCTACCACCATGCTTATCCGATAAGGGTATCGGACTTTCCTTCTGCTCACCCTGTAGCGTTCGTAAAGTGGCGAATCCTCGACTTACAACAAGTAATCCATTACCTGAAGGGTCAGGAAGAAGCTTTTGGATCGATTCCTCCGTCGAAATGTCGCTTGTCACGCTAGCAACCTCGCCGACACCTTCCCTTAGAGAAAGCTTGTAAATGAGAACGCGGCCTGACTCATCAGCTGTCATCAGAAGATTTCTACGCTCGTGATATGCGATACTTGTGATCCGAACGTTGAAAGCGTGCCGATAAAGTACATTTCGTTGGGTGGCGCTCTGTGTCTTGAACAGAGCTACAGTTCCGTCTAGCTTGCCACAGAAGGCGTATTTCCCTGTATCATCGGAGCAAATGGCAGTAATGGCTGCCTCCTGCGAGCCTTCTTCTGCGTCCCTAGATTCGGACACAAAGGTACTTCCCTGACTGAACTCGCTTTGGCTGCCCTGATCCACATCGTTTTGAACCAGGACAGCTGGTTCCCAAAGACGGCAGTGAGATCCGCGGATGTCAGCAAAGTGTAGACTATCTCCACTGAACGCTATTGATCGAATAGCGTCCTCGTACGCGTTGATGCGGTAAACTAGAGACAATTTGTCGCCGTCGATGCCCCCAAATTCGAAAATCCGGATTGAGCCTCGGGGGCTCCCGGTCACTAGCATGCTACCGTCAGGGGAGCATGCGAGGGCTTGCGCAAATACATTAGAGATGCAATCGCGGAGATCGTTGGAAGTCTTGTTGAAGACTGCAAGCTCTCCGTCGCCGTAAGATGCCACAAGTACGTCAATTTCGATATTTGGATTGAAAGCTAGTGCGTCGACGAGGTACTGATTCCCTCTCGCTTTTGATATTGATCCGGCCTTCCTTTGACAACAGCCAATGCATATCCTAGCCTTCACGTCGAACAGGTATATTGCTAGTCCACGGTAGCAAGCTGCTAAAGTATTTGCGTCTGGAGAAAGCAGCACCTTTCCGGGCGAGCGATTTGGCTTTGGCAGACCTCTGCTTGAGTCGATACTTTCATTCCATTCCCAACGTTCTACTTCCCTTCCCTCGCGTAGATCCCAGGTTGATATATAGCCTCCTTGAGTTGCTGCAATCAAAGCATTCTTTTCGGTGTCGAATGTCATTGAAAGAGCTGCGTGTGCCAGGCTAAAAGCCCATATCTGGGTGCCGCTGTCAGTGTCCCAAATCGTTACTTTCCGGAGACCGCCGGCGGCCAAATATCCACAGTCATTGCTTAGCAGCAATGTTTTCGCTCTCTCGCTAAAGGCTAAAGTATGCTTGACTTGGATCGAGTCTTGGTAATAGAGATAAATTAGACCGTGGGATACTGCTACTGCTAGGTATCGATCTCCGAAAGCAAGGGCACAAGTTTGCTTGTCCAGAAAGTCAACCATGGCTAAGCAGTCATCCCAATTCATCTCCTTCAAGCCTTCAACGAGAAAGCCTCGATGTCGCGGAGAGTATTTCTTGGACATCATGGAGTCCAGCGGACATAATGCCGGAATCAAGTTGTGGATCGCTGGAGGTGAGAGCGAGAGATGTGCACGAAATTTCGCATTTACCTTCACCAAGTCTTTAATCCAAGAACCAAGTGTATCTTTCCCCGAAGCAAGCGGACTCATTCTTTTCACACGCCGCTTCAAGTAGGATTGTAGGTTTTTGGCGGTACGTGTAATATGATAGATTTTTGCTTCACTCGCAAGATACTCGATCCATGTCGGAATCTTGGTCTCTAGAAAGGTGCATAGTAGACTGAAAGTAGCCGCGTCCTCTGGGTCACCCTTTTGAACATGGTCGGAAAAGGATATGGAAGCATAGTTCAACAGTTCGGTCCCTAAGCTAGGACCTAGAAGCCCACTTTTCGGGCGCTGCAAGTAAGTGCCATGCAGCTGATTTCCGTTCAAGAGTCTTAAACAGGCTTGAGCGATTCGGTTGTGGCTTTCTTGTTCGTCCACTGCTAATTGAGGAACAGCATCCTGATTCAGGAGGAAAACGTGGGCGGTTTGGTGAATGCTTCGAATACGCTGGCTTTGGTCAATACTCATGAACTGGCCACAGATTGCGGTCAGAGATTTCCCTAAACTGTAGACGGTCTGATTCAGATCTAATTTGATGGCACATTGCATTTCGCTCAGCGTTAGAGCACGTCGGGTCAAGAGCGTCCACGAAAACAAGCAATGAGTGAGTCTCACGGCTCGCTCACTTGAGGGAAGGCTCCTCAGCATTCTGATATATAGTCGGTTCATATCTTCAGGTACCTCATCAAGAATTTCTTCGGCGTCTTCTTCAGAGTATGTCTGCTCCAACTCCTGAATGATTAGTGACACCCATAGAAACGACCCAGATGATTTATTGAGAAGCTTTTCTCTAAGTTTCAATTGACTATTTCCATCGCTGACGGGGAGTTGGCTCATTTTGGAGTCGATGAAGATGCCTAAGTCACCAAGAATGTCTTCACTCTGAACCTGGTAAGGCTCAACGAGAGATCCAAGAGAAGTCAGCCCTTGCTGCGCCTCAGGAGTGCTGCGACTGGTTAGGAAGATTCTCAGGTATGATGGAACTTCTTTGATCAACTTCAGAAATGTTGGGAATTTCTGGCACTCATCAAGCGCATCAATGACCCAAGATTGAGGCAAAGGCTTGGATAATTTGAATATGCATCCCATGAACAGCTTACGCCAAGTTGTTCGCTCATCCCATTGCACACAAGGTACGGCGTCCTGCTCCATTTCAAGCACTTTCCGCAAAATGGCTTCGTCAGACTTGGCCATTTGGTAAGCCAAAGCTCTCAAGCATCCTGCTATGGAAGAGTTGACATCATTCCCGTGTTTGAAAAAGAAATAACTGCATCTAAGATTCTCCTTTTGGATATTGCGTATGACCTGGCTGCAGAGCACGGACTTTCCAGAACCTGCATTTCCCAGAAGCCAAAAAACGGGAGGGCTGTCTGACCATGGAGTGCGCCATGAGGAGAAAGTTGGCTTTGAGATCAGCCATTCACAAGACTCGGGAATATGGACATCTTCAAGCGCAGCCAAGTCGTTTGTTGGCGGCTCGGATAACCCTGTCAATTCTGCAAGTTTCTCATGCTGTAGACTGGTAGTCTCGGAGGCGGTTTGGGAAACTATGACCGATTAGCAAGGTTTCTAGTCAGAGAGATGCACTTAATAACTCTGTGACAGAATGGTATCAATAGTCGTGATGAAGGCATTACGCAACGTCTTGTAATTTGGGTCACTGGGCAAGTCGAATTTGCAGATCCCCCGATGGTCAGTGTTCAGCGGGGAGATGTGCTCTCTTGCATACCCGAGTGTTGCGGAAGACTTATCAACGATCAGAGCATTTGTAAGTAAAATTTGGCAGGGAAAGGTCTCATAAAAAGACCACAGCTGAAGATCTTCGGCATGATGACGGAAGCTGTCATTGGTAGACTTAATCAAGCTGGAATTGCGCTCAAGATCAGAAACGAACGCTTTCTGGCCGTAGGAAACTTTCAAGATATTCGAGAGAGTCTTTGCCAAATCGGAACCACGATGCGGAGTTGCTAGGAAATATATAGTATGTATGCGGCGTGCTAAGTCTCTCAGCGCTGGATCTTCTCGAGCCAGAATACAAGCCTTCCCGGATGTGAGTAGGCGTGAGTCGCAATGGACGCATGACGTACCTGTTTAATGACAAGGCCGCCCATGCTGTGAGCGACAAATACAACTTTGCTCTGCAAAACGTAAGGTAGGCCAAAGCAGCACTTAGATGCTCTGCTCACCTTGCTTCTGCGAATATCAGGTGCATTCTCAATCTCCCCTAGCAATGCGAGAGCGAAGTCGTGAATCTCGAGCACATTTTCTTTCCTTTCGTTCCAATCTGCTTTGTAGCCAAAGCTCCAGACTCGGACGCAGCCGAACTCTGGATCTTGGGAAAGCCACTCCTTGGGCCAATAATGGTATTGATTGGTAGATTTAGACCAAGTCTTGCGAGAGCCTCCACCAAGTCCATGGACGAAGATGAACTCGATAAGAGGTTCAGTCACATCTCGCAGTAAATTCAAACCTAGTGCCCCTTTGAAGGATTCCTCGACGCTGTCGTCCTCGGCTGAGGGTCGGCGGACGGGACTAGGTCTTCTTGAGGCGGTGAATCCGTTTATTGCTCGCTCAAGACGGCCAATATTCTCATCTGCCGATACACGTCTTCGAAACTACTTCTGCTTAATATTTCTAGAGATCGAAGAACAAAGTCATCATGCTTACGCGTTCCATCGTACATAGCTATCTTAAGCTTAGCAAATTTCTGCTGTTTCTCGCAGCTTGGGGTTCCTGATGTGGGTGGATTTTGGATCTGGATTAAGAAGTAGGAATCAGAATTCCTGAAAAGTCTTATACAGACGAATAATTGGAGCCTTGTCTGTGAATGCATATGCCCTTCTTAAAGGACTACGGCGCGCGAGCAGCTGCCACGAACGATGGAAGCCCACATTTCTCGGGCTTTTTCTGGTTTCGGTCAATATCTAAAAAAGCCAGAATGGAGATAAGCAATCTACGAATCGCTCTCACTGATTCCGTTACGCTGTCATCCAAGGCTATCTTTGTCTTGAGACATGTGTAATTCAACCAACTTTAGCAAACAACTGTCGAATTATTAGCATCAGAGCGGGACGGTGGGTTAACGCGGGGAGTTTGCTGGGCCCAGGCATATTAGCGCTTATCTAGCGCCCCCTCGCGAATCACACGTTCGCGGCCCCCTCCCTAAGTCTTAGGGGCCGGCCGACTCCCGTCTGGTCTGGAGTTCTCTCTGCTCGCATCTTCCGCTATTGCGTCAAATGAAATGCCGTTCGCGTTCTCTTTCCTCATTTGGCGGCTACAAGTGCTCAGCTACTGGCCTGACGAGAATAGACACGTCTATCCCCTGCAGGCCAGGCCAGATCCTTTACTCGATGCACCATGCAAGAACAATTTGGCCAATCTAGGTGCCTCGTTCCATCGAAGCCTGGGGGCCGGCCGAATACATATATGTCGCTGTATGCACAGGATATACAAGATGCAGTCAGAACCTACAAGTTACTCGGTGCTGAAAGATGGAGCAAATTCCGAGCAATTTTCCCGAAGCTGCGATCAATGCTGACATCCTTTCAGGTAGGCGTCAAGGATGTGTCCCCTACCTTCACTATTATTAGCACTTATTGACGTTCTATGATTGCAGAGATTCCTCTTTTTCCGAGTCCAGTTGAGGTGGAGGCACATGGTTCTTCCGCCTGGGCAAGGAGCTACAGGATTAGCGCGCAGAGCACCAATGGAGACACTGATATCTATTTTATGAAGGTGAGCGTGTTATCTGGCAGAAACCGTCCGAGGAGTCTTGCCTTGGCCTGCCATATCTAGCATTATCTGGACGGTCGACTGAAGTTACGCTGTCAGGTTTCTCATGGCTATCACGGCCGCGAAGCCTTGAAAGGCGAGTATGAATCGACATATGCCATTCACAGCATCCAAGGCGAATTTGCTCCCAAGCCTATGGCTCTCGGCTCCTTCAAAAAACATCCAGACATGCATTATTACATATGCAAGTTCTACGAGCTCGTAGAGGAGCTGCCCGAGCCATCAGAGTTTTGTAAAGGAATTGCTGCTTTGCACAGTAAAAGTACCTCTCCAAACGGGAAATTCGGCTTCCATGTTGTGACATACAATGGGGATCTGCCGCAAGAGAACGGATATACGGACACTTGGGAAGATTGCTTTACCAACGGTTTCCACCACATGATTAAGCTGAACCTCGAACGAGGCGGTTCCTGGAAGGAGATTGAGACGCTGCAGTCGGATATGGTGTCCAAGGTCATTCCAAGACTGCTTCGACCCCTAGAAGTCAACGGACGCTCGGTCAAGCCGTCTCTTGTCCATGGGGATCTTTGGTGTGGAAACACCGCTGTAGACACGGCAACGGATCTCCCTCTGGTCTATGATCCATCTAGCTTTTACGCACACAATGAGTGTAACGATAACCTTCGTAAATACGCTCACGGATGCTGATATCTTTAAGATGAGCTTGGCAACTGGCGCCCGGAGCGGAATAAGTTCACTCGAAGCTATTTTGACGCTTACCACTCGCATATTCCCAAAGCAAAGCCTGAGGAAGATTATGATGACCGAAATGCGCTTTACTCAATGTGGGAGAGCTTCATTTCTAGATTTCTTCTTGCTAATGAGAGTAGGCGTTTTAACCTTCATGCCGCGGCGTTGTTCCCAGAGACGACGATCTTCAGAGAGATGTGAGCACCTCTATCCACTGAGCGCTGCCTTGTTCGCTCCTTGTCTTCTCTCTTCCCCGTCCCTCCCCTTTCTCACCTTCAATATACAAGGCAGCTGACCGCATGCAGGGTAGTCGATGAAATGAAGAGGCTAGTGGCCAAGTACCCAGGTGGATTCGAAGACTACGAGAGATCGTGTGCTTGAATAGCTTAACCCGGGTCTCCACGAGTCTGTGTAAACATTCGCCAGAAGACTTGATATTGGAAGTTCCACCGCTTCTGATGAATGGGTCTACAAGGCCGTGCCAAGCACTAGGCGAGTGGGTCGGACCCCACTTTATCTGGCTGCGGGTGATTGCATCATGGAAGGTTCCTTTCTAAAGTACATGTAAGACGAACGTCTTCTTTTGCCACAGAATTCAAGCTGCAGTCACTTCAAAATTGGGACAGCGCCCAATGACCGTCAAACCAGGCATGCTAGACACTACTAGCGTGTCTGCAGGGTTCAGAGCACAGGGCGACTTAATCCCCGCAGTCGGTCTAGGGACCTTTCAGGGTGATGTTGGTAACAGCCTAGTCAAGCAAACCGTCGCTGCAGCTCTACGACAAGGCTACCGACATATCGATACGGCCGCAGCCTATGGAAATGAGACAGAGGTGGGCGAGGCAATCAAAGAGAGTGGCATTCCACGGAGCGAGATCTTCATCACAACAAAGCTGTAAGGTTGAGCCAGCCGATCTGCCTATTGGACCCTGTAAGTTGAAAGACCACCATAGCGCTCAGACATGGCATGATCCTGCAGATGTGGAGGAAGCCCTTGATCGCAGCCTCCGTGACTTGGCAGTGGATTACGGTAGGATCGCAGTGCTTGAAGGAGGTCGAACAAAAGGCACTTCTGACCCCTATTTCAGTGGACCTTTACCTGATGCACTGTAGATTCTGAACTCAAAGAGCAGTTTACTGATGGCCCAAAATGCTAAAGCCTACCAGTTCCACATGCATACGCCGCCGGTCCCAATCACAGCACGCTTCGTCAACCAAATGGAAAAGCTAGTTGCCTCGACATTCTGAGAGGTCATCGGCTGATTGAAGCTCGCAGCCTCGAATTGATCACAATCTCTCCCGATCTTATCCTGCGACTTGGGCTGCCATGGAAGATTTGGTTGACAAAGGCAAAGCCAAGCTTATCGGTACTTTCGGAGCTTGAAATATGTATTTGATGAGCATTATGTGTTGATTTGACTGGGAAGGACTTTCCAACTTCAACGTTCTCAAGACAAAACGAATCCTGGTGACTGCCAAAATACGACCGGCGGTCAACCAAATAGAACTCCATCCGTACGTGTCGACCAGACAACGCACTTGGATCATGTAATGCTGAGAAGGAAAATTAGGTATTTTCCCCAGCATGAGCTCCTCAGCTATTGTACAAAACAGAACATTCACGTCATGGCGCACCAACCTCTGGGCGGCAGACCAGTGGCAGTAGTGAATCCGAATGCAAATCGCCCCGGGCCCCTAGAAGATCCAACCGTAAGTCACATTTCTCGAAAGAGTCCGTAGATCGCAATGTTCTCCCTTCTGAGAGCTTAAGAACTTTTGGAAACGGGTCTCAAGAGCCTCATTTCGACAGACACGAGTTGCCTCAAAACGAGTACTCATTCATTGATGAATAGATTCATTCAATAGCAGCGGAGTACAAGAAGTCTCCAGCACAAGTCCTATTATCTTGGGCAGTCCAACGAGGCACGTCCGTCGTGCCAAAGACAATACAAGAATCACGCTTGGAGGAAAACAGACAGCTATTCAATATGGATGATACGGCCATGAAAATTATCGACCAGCTGGCAGAGGGGAGGGGTCAAGTTCGATTTCTGGACCCAAGGGCCCACATCGGGTTCGATATTTTTGACGAGAGCCACGACCAACCGACGATGGGGGACGAGCAATGAAACCGGCAGCACCTTAGCGAGCGGTTGTTCGCGCATCAGAAAGGTTCTTACGATGTCAAGGTTTTGTCAAACATTCTGTTTAGACCATCATCAAAGGCTGCCGATGCGAAATCAGCGTGCGACATATCGACGGTGCCAGTCTTGGTGTTGGCCTACTTTACGTCTCGCATTTTATGACTTCCTGCTGCAGTATGTCCATACAAAACATCAAGTGCAGAGAAATCCGAGTGCTGTATCCAACCGCGATTTTGGGCTAAAGTGAAACATACCTCGCAGTCATCACCCTCCACCGGGCCCGCGCTTCCAGCTCTGCTAAAAGCTGGCCTTTATTTGTACTCAGCTTACCTAGGTCCAAATGTGCATATCATGCAACGAAAGGGCCCATATCCTTCCCAAGCAGTCCCCGACGGAATCAGCACCCAAACCCTCGAAACGCTTTCACATTATGCCCTCTCACCAGCTGCTGACGCACCGGCCAATATCTTCCATCACGACATGATACTCAGACCGGGTTTTCTGAATTCTACAACCTAGCGAATTCGGACAACAGGGTCCCATCGCTAAAAGACGGATTGACTTTATGATTATGGGTCTATGGCGCCCAACGTAGAGTCGTGTTAACGTTGATCCATTCATGATTCCATACCTTGGTTATGGAAAATCGCACGGTCACTATTCACCAATACGTGGATTCTAAAAAAGCCGGCCTGCGTAGCCGATGGCAGTTTCTTGTAGGTGGATGCGCTCGTGAGTGCAGGCTCGGTGTGCAGAGGAAAGCTTGCGGTTTGTGTTAGGTACTTAGGTATTTAAGGGGTTATATTGAAAGGGTGAACTTGTGCAAAACAGTAATTGCGAGTACATCTTCATTCGTATGTTTTATTGTTGAGCAGGCATTAGATCTCAGAAGCCGACATGCAAAGCGCTAATCTAACGTTTGAGAACCAAAGGCCCGGTTTAGCGCTCGATATCACGACCAGGAGCGCGAGATATCCCATCGTTAATACGGGACAACGTGGAACCACAGAAGGTCCGTCATGTGCAGACGAATCTTGATTGTCATTTCATTTTGTTTCGCAGAATGACCTGGGGACCACGACGCCACACTTTAGCACGGATTTCGGAAATCGATCCGCAAAGCTCCGAAAGATAAGTACACAACTTGAAGGTTGTCCAATGAAGGCTATTGATATCTACATGTCTCCCCATATCACGAGCCTTGAAGTGGCTGGTCCATACCTCCCAGCGTAATCATTTTCGTTACCTGGTACTCGGAGATGCCGTATTTGCTTCCTTCCCGACCGAACCCGCTGAGTTTCACACCTCCAAACCTGATTCATGTTAGCTTCCGACACTTGATTTTTGCAAGATCAAGACTTACGGAGCAGCAGGGTCACTAATAATCCCGGTATTGACTCCAACCATGCCCACCTCCAGAGCCTCCGCAACACGGTAGACTCGCTGCAGGTTGTTGCTGTAGAAGTAACCCGCCAAGCCCACATCGGCTTGATTCGCCATCTCGACAACGTCCTTTTCATCGTCAAAAGGGAAGAGACCAGCTACAGGCCCGAACGTCTCTTCGGATGCGAGTTTCATATGCATCTTCATGCCTGTGATCACAGTCGGCTGGAAGAAGTTCGAGCCTAGATCTGGCATCTTCTGTCCGCCAACCGTGACTTTGGCGCCATGTTTCTCGGCATCGCGGACATGCTCGTCCACCTTGCTGACGGCCCGGTCGTGGATCAAGGGGCCGTGTGTGACGCCCTCGTCATAGCCACCACCGACCTTGAAGGCTTTGACCTTCTCGGTGAAGGACGAGGCGAACTTGTCGTAGATGCCCTTTTGGACGTAGATACGATTGGCGCAGACGCAAGTCTGGCCTGAGCTTCTGAACTTGCAGGCAATGGCGCCGTTCACAGCGGTTTCGAGATCTGCGTCGTCGAAGACGATGAATGGAGCGTTGCCGCCAAGCTCGAAGGATAACTTCTTTAGGGTGTCCGCTGACTGCTTCATCAGTAGTTTACCCACCCGGGTCGAGCCTGTGAAGGACACCTTTCGGACAGTTGGGCTTGACGTTATGGCCTCGCCAATCTCGGCGGTGTTCTGCATGGCGCTCACGATGTTGACCACACCCTTCGGTATCCCGGCACGGCTCGCCAATTCTGCTAAGGCTAGTGAGGTGAAAGGTGTCTCCCCAGGCGACTTGCATACAACCGTACACCCAGCGGCAAGCGCAGGAGCGATCTTTCTTGTGATCATGGCAGCTGGGAAGTTCCAACTATGTCCTGTGTGAGCTTCCAGTCCGACCTTGCACCTCCGCGAATTGCTTACGGCGTGATAAGCCCACAAACGCCCACGGGCTCTTTGATTGTGAAGACCCTGTTCCCGGGGACCGTTGCTGGAATGGTATCGCCATCAATCCTTGGGGCTTCTTCGCTAAACCACTCGAAGAAGCTGGCAGCATAGGCAGCTTCGCCCTTGGCATCATTCAGAGGTTTGCCATTCTCCCATGTGATAAGCCTTGCAATGTCTTCCGCGTTGTCCACCATCAACTGGTACCACTTTCTGAGCATGCGTGACCGCTCTCGAGGGGTGGTCTTGCGGAACGATTTGAAGGCTTCTGCAGCAACGTTGATGGCATTGTCGGCATCTTCTTTCGAGCATTCCGGGCAGGTGCCAATGAATTCTCCGGTGGACGGATCTGAGATGGGGTCTTAGCCACCGTCTCACTTGGAAGAGGCGTGTCAAGACTCACCGTGAGCTTCAAAGGTTTTTCCTGATTTCGCCTTAATCCATTCTCCATCAACGAAACAAACATTTTGTTTAAAGAGCGATTGATCGTTGAGCTGAAGGCAAACGACGAATTAGCAAGCAATTGAGGCGAAGGGCAAGCAGTCCCGCATCAAAGTCAATGCGTCTGGGAAGCTCACGGAAGGTATACTCTGGTTAGCCATGGCGTATGTCCTTGCGACTGTTCGGGGTAAACGAGGAGGCTGGAAAGGAATTCGAAGTAGTGGTGCTTTCGGTAAGCGAAAGAGAGCTTGCATTGTAAGAAGGGGATAAATTCCCAAATGGGTTCATATCATCATTTGGAGTAGCTCAAGTGGGACCCTCCGTCATTGGGTCCGAGGCTCATACGATACTTTAATCCGCAGTCGGTACTTTCTCAAAATGTGGGGTAACGTAAACCTCGATTCTTGGCGAATATCGCGGGATGACGTCGAGCGGCTGCGCTTCGGTTGCATCGGCAAACTCTTGGCGTGCTTTGCGCCTGGCTGTCGCTGTCGCTGACCAAGGTTTGAATTGGTCATTACGGAGCACGGTCATCGGGCGACATAGGAAATGACTTTGATGGATCTATCGAGCGATGCTTCTCACAGGCTCGCCCAACCACAGCAACCGACTCCTAGAAAACAACCTCGAACTCGAATCCTACGCCGTTGTCACTGTCGTCTTCCATGGCAAATGCGACAGCTGTTGCTGTTGATCGGTCCTGGGCCGTGACGGGGAACATGTGTCTTTTCCAGAAATCCTCATTCCGCCCGAACTTGAACAGCTTCAGGCGGTATGATTCGATCAGAGTCCGAGTGCAAAGATCGGCAACGAACGAGGAAGTCCGCTAGCCTTGCGGAATTGAAGATGCGTACTTCAAGTGGGATTGACGAGCCATCCCAAGCAGCATCATGGTGTGCCTTACCTGAGAGAGCTCAGAGAATCTGCAAGCCATACGAGAACACCCAGTCCAGCAATTTTGGGTCTCCCTTGTAGGACTATCGCAAAGTCATGATCAGATTTATCTCGTGCATCTGACGTCTTCTGTTTTAACCATGATCGGCTCTATCGTCTCTCTTCTTACACAGAGTATGAGTCTTATTTACTACGTTGCCGCAGCCGAACGAGGAGCAGCTCATGGTCGCTTGAGAGGAGGTCCTGTCGATTGAATTCAGAGCGCTTGGACTTCTGCAGCTTGCCGTCGGGGTTTTGTGGTACAGCATCAATTGCCGTCGTTTGCCACGTTAGAGAAGATGGTTGGCTACTCGAGAGACTTCGACCAGCCTCATTCTTTACTGGCTCCACCCAGATGTCTAAGCCTACATCGCCACTTGCACAGCTACAAGATTAAAAAAGACTGCCCTTCTCGTACTTCGTTCTTTTGGTTATACTATCTTCGTAGATCAGCATGGCCGATCCTCTATCTATCACAGCTGGTATCATTGGCATCACAACTGCCGCTATTCAAGTTGTTAAAGTCCTTGCGGATTTTGTCAACCGAACAAAAGATGCTCCTCGACAGGCGACCATTGTGCTCAGGGAGGTGGGTGACATATATACAATCCTGACGCAGCTTCAGCCATTTGTACTTAGCCTGGAAACATCACAGCGACCGCAAAACTGCGTCATTCTGGCGTGCTCGGTCACTGCGATCCTTACTAGCTGTGTATCAACCTTCTCGGAGCTGGAGGACCTTATCAGCCAGCTGAACACCAAACGCCCTCCTGAAAAGTTTGGCCTTCGAGATCGTTCGAAGTGGGCGTTCAAGCAATCTTCCGCGGTGGCCATCATTTCAAGGCTTCAAGCACACAAATTGTCTTTGTCATTGATCTTGAACGTCCTCAACGGGTACATTGAGTTCCCTTTCCGTTGAGGATCATGATTAATCTGTGACAGGACGGCTATGCGACAAGTGCTGAGCGCTGTCGACCGCCTTGAAATGACCGTGAGAGAAAACTATGTGGATATTCTTGAAAGGCTGCATGCGTCGCAGGCTCAACAGACCTTAATTTACCTGACACCGTCTCAATGTTCTCCCATAGCCAATCAGGCCAGGAAGGAACTCCCGGACATCATAGCCGTCGTCCAGGACCACCAAACATCTATTGAATTTTGTACCCCCGGATTTGAACAAGATCTCGCCGTCACGCGCGTCTACAGGAGGTCGAGCTTCAACACTTCGACATCGTCGCTGCTTACCGCAGCAGAACCGGAAACCACATGGTCAATGATCTCAGGCTCAAGCCTTATGGATGTTGCATCCAATATTGCCGTCCTCAACTTAACAGTCCACTTGTCGGATGCGTACAATGAGGAGCACTACACGGAAGCATAAGTCGACCAAACGGCTCTCACGTCTCCGACCCCTAGCCAGGCTGAGGAAGACCCTACCGCTACAACGGCCAACGACAGGCTAATTTGCCATGAGAGGAATGTGGTGTCGAGAATAACTTACCTCCATAGGGAAAGTTCCAAAAGCCTAGAAATCTCCAGCGCACAGATCATATCTTCGGCGCTACCGGATCTAGTATACGAAGGAGGATTTCCACCTCGTCATCTCCGGAGGCACCGGTTGTACGTCCTATGCTGGCCCTGGAAACTCTTTTCCGGGACCAATTGGAAAATGTACAAGCCAGACGAAAACCCACTGCCAGACTACGTTCGATGGCTTCATGAAGGGCAGCGTCCTGCATTTCTCATAAGGAGGCATGATGTATTTGATCTTCATTTTACCAGCCGTGGCACCACATACAGGCAGACATTGGACCCTGGTTGTTTTGTCGAGATTTGTCAGAGACCTGATTACGGTGAGCTGAGACCGTTGTTCTACCTGAATAGTAGTACGTGATGCCCATCCTCCTTCTTGTCGCGACCGCGCGTCCGCAGCTAAGGAGATTGTATCAGTTCATATCACTATGGTAAATTCGGAACGCAAGATACCTGTGCTGAAAGACTGCTATAAGCATTTGGACATCAGACCCCAGAGGCATCAGATAGGTAAGGCTGGAGATTCCTATTCCGAGTCAACCATTGTTTGCAGTCTTCGAGGGCTCAGAGGGTGTTGTAGCTAAAGCTTATCTACAACTACAGCATCAGCCCAGTCCAGCCCCTAACATGTCGAATACGCGGCAAATCGGTAAAGCTTCTATCATATCAATGGCCGACTATCCGATCCAGCGACCAGACCTCCAAGCCAATGCCAGCAAGAACAATACCTCGCGCGCTCGCCCCTCTGCTTTCCAATGTGCCTATCGCCGAAACGTCTGCAACAGCGGTCGCCACGTTGCGCTCCTTTGATACAGCAAAGCCTTCGACACCCGGCTGCTCCAGATCGATCGCGAGAAGCCATGTCTTCAGTCTCTGATCATTCCCAGAAGTCACGAGACGGTACTGCTTCGGCCTGTCGAGCCCTTCTGACTCACGACCCATGTATTGGAGAGCGGTGACAGCGGACGCGTGAGCCTTCGGGATCAGCAGCGTAGATATGACAGCAGAGGACCCGCGCAGGGTTCTCTGCTGGTCGACTGAAGAATCAGCAACGGATTGTGGTGGTACTTCCTTTCCAGCGATCTTGGCCAACGACATTCTCGAGAAAGCTACAGCACCATCGTCACCCGCAGTGGCGAGAAGGACCTCATCGTCGGAAAGTTGGACCGTGGACAGACACTTGATGCAATTCTGATGTATCTTAAAACGCGCCGTCCAGTTCAAGGTAGACGAAAAGCAGATTCTCCCTCGTATCGTTTCGCAGCTGAAGAGATCCTCAGTGCTTCCTTTACCATCGCGATCGATATTCCGGTCAAGCGGCCATAGCGCAACATGGCCATCTGTACTAGCAGTACACAGGCAAAGAGTCGCGCCGAGACAGAGAGTCGTAACTTGCGTGATGCAGTAGCTGGTGTATTGGCCTGTCGAGAGTAGCGTCCAACTCGAGCTTTCCAAATCGAAGCAGAATATCTAGGCTTATCGTCAGTCGCGCACGACAATATCCAACGAGAGAGATACTTACTCTCACAGACGAGTCCGAATACACCAGAGAAAGTATATATCTCTCCGTCACTGAAACACCAGCGCCACAGACCTCCAGAACATCAAAATCCATAACCCGCAAATCTCCCGCCTCCGTCATCGGCGCGCATTGCGCGACACAGACAACCCCGATCCCAAAGCACGGCACAGGCTGTACCCGCCACACGAAGAACTCCTCGCGGCCCGCAGCGCTGAACAGGAACCGTCCGTCCGCGGACCAGCGGAGCTGTTGGATACCCGTGATATGCTTCGACAGCGTGTGCAAACACCTTAACCCGTCATCATCCGTCCCTTCACCTCCATGCGCAAGGCGAAAGATCCGGATATCAGTATCCTCCGCCCCCGTAGCCACAAACCTCCCCCTCTCCCCATCCCCCACCGGCGACACCGCCACAGCCTTGATCTCCCTGCCATGGCCTCCCGGCCGCACGACCCGATGCGAAGCCCCCACTTGCGAGCGAACATTCAGCGTCAATGCTTTCGTCCAGAGGAGCCTGCCACCTCCGCTGTGGTCGTCGAGCGACGTGTAAGCCCAGTTGCGGTGCGCGCCGCCGCATGCTACGGTCATGGTCTCTTGTTGCCGCGTCTCGTTCCAGACGACGAAGTCTTTGCTGCGGAAACCCCAGAGGAGGAGGTCGTTGCTGGTGGGTGAGAATGAGGCGCCTTCGATGTTGGGGCCTAAGGGGGGGACGCCGATGTGGACTGTTTCGAGGGTGGGGCGGGAGTCTGGGTTTTGGGGGTTGAGAAGCGAGATCTTGTGGAGGCCGTATTTGCCATCTCGGCCGGTGGTGAGGATGTAAGAATTATTGTTGCTGGCTTCTTGTGGTTGAGATGAGAGACTCTGGATGGTGGTGATTGTGTCTTCTCCGTGCACGTGGCGCTTGTGGAGGCGTTGGACGAATTGCGTTGCTTCCTGATCTACTGTTTTGATACTGTACAAGGCAATATCTCCGTTGCGGGAACCCAGAAGAAGAGTGTTATTCTGTACAGCGAAATGCGCACTCGTCGTGACGAAAGCCTTGGGGAGGTCCACTTGATATTGGCTACATTGGAGATCCACAGCCTCAGTGTCCAGGAAAAGACAATATGCAGTGGCAGACCCCAGGCATGAGACGAATACCATAATCTTACCCATTTCGCTCTTTCCATGTTGGCGGTCGACTTCGTGCCGGCATAGGCAAGCCTGGAGAAAAGCTACCTTTCTGGGCAACCTTGTGATCGGTTCCAAGACCTTTAAGCCGTGCTTATAGAGATACACCGTGCCGTTTTTCCCAGTCAGTAAGATCAGTCCAGTATTACTCACGCTTGTTGTTAGGCATGTGCCTTTCAGGTCGTCATATTGGCCAATCCTGTCCCACAATATCAAAACCGAGTCTGATGGAGATTCCCCGTGGGTAATGGTTCCCAACAGAAGACAGCCGTCAGCAGTAGTAGTCAAGAAGCTTTCTTGGTTGATCCATGTGTATGTCTTGAAAGAGTCCGTGGTCGCAGGTCCCGATCCTGCATTCAATGATGTGGCAGTCAATGTACTGGAGATCTCATCAGCCGTTAACGTTGCTTCGAATTCAGTTGACGCGCGTTCAGAGCCCTCGAGATAGTCTCTACTAAACTTCGAGTCTGCAATGTAATCCTTGTTGGGGCCTTTGACGGTGTACTTGACACCCCATGAGCTCATATCGGCATGAGATGCATTGAAGCTGTATTGTACGTGATAATTGTCGTCAATGCACAAGTGGTAACCGATCGCTGTAGCTTGCTCGGAAACACCACCCGCATGCGGACTAATAAGCTTGCGCATCGAGTCTTCGAAGCTGAGTACGTGAAACAGAGAGTCGACGGTCTCCCCATCTTCTTGCTTTACGAACCAAGCACTAATCTGCTCCGTCGTTTCCTGAAAGCGATACACGTATCGTCTGCTGGCTGAGAGAGTGAAGCCTTGCTCCGTTACAAGCTGCCCGTTTTCGGTGTAGAGGTATTCTAGATCGTACATTGGATCAGTCGATGCTCGCGCCTGGAAGATGACCGTTCCTTCAAGTATGCCTGAGGGATTGGTTGGTATTGCGCTGTGTAGATAGCGGATCAGCTTCCAGCTACCTTTCAAAGCTATAAAGAGGTGCTTCGCTGCTGGAATAGGTACATGCTGACTTCTAATGGCTAACTGCGAACTTACGTCCCCCATCTTGTATTGTCTTTGCCAGGAGCCGTCCTCAGAAGGTGTGTCCGAGCATTCAATCTGGTAGGTTACAATGCGGCCGTCTGCTCCACCTGTCGATATGCGGAAGCCTAAGCTAGCCGACTGAAGGACAGCTATCGCCCATATATTCTTCCCAAAATGAAATCCATAGGTCGAAATATGCTGAAGGTGAAGTGATGATTCCTTGCTCGAGGTGTCCAGTGAAGCTGCTGGTCTACAGAGCCGCCAGACCTGCGCTGTGGCGTCCTCGCTATAGGAGAGTATATGGCAGGAATCCGGCTGTGTCTCTAGGAAGATTATGCCCCATATACGTGAAGTGTGACCCATGGCTGTTGCAACACACAGATTAGTCATACCTTCAAAGGCGCGCTCTTCAAGTTGCGAATCAAACCTCGTTGACTGCTCTTGGTTCTCATGCCGAGAAACATGTGTACTGAGATCTGTTACATCCCAAATGCGAATCGTTCTATCGTCACTACAGCTAGCCACGAAGCGTCGTGCCAGCGCCGAAGATCCAGACTCAGAGATCTGTACTCCGAAGACTGAACCCTCATGACCTTTGAAGACATAATGCAATTGGCTAGGAACCGTCTGCGGTACCGCTTCATGAAGCACAGTTGCAGGAAACGAGTAGACTAGTACCTCTCCAAAGACAGTCCCAGCAGCCACGAGACCACGAGCATGTGGCAGCCATGCTATATGGGCAGAAAACAAAAGAGATCGTGGACCGCAGGTTAAGTAGTGGAGTATTGCACTAGTTGGAAAACTAGAACCGTATCCTCCCACATGCAAAGAGAGTAAGCAATTATGAGAGGTCACAAGTACGGCTTTGGCAAAGTTGACCTGATGGTCATTGCTGACCCGAGAGTAAAAGCATACATCTAGGATCCAATCGTCTGCACGGGCCTCGACAATCGAGGTCACCGATAGCTCCGACTGTCCGCCACAGCCTTCATGACAGGTAATATCGAGCAGGGTGATGGTATACCCAGCCACCACCAGGACACGGATAGAGGCTCTACCTTCATGGCTCGTTCCTGGGAAGGTGCGAGCCTTGATAGCGTGGATAGGCTCTGACGATGTTAGCTTTGATGCATGTATATGCCGAGCCGACTCGGCGTCGTAAATACGTAGCCAAGGCCCTTCACCGGCCAACAATAGGACGGCGGTATCTGTATGCACGAATGCTAAGGCTGTGACCGGATATATACTTTGACTGAGCTGTGCAGTTGTGGAGTTCTCTATTTTCCTATTTCTGGTGTGTGACTGAGAGGTCATTGATCCTGAACAAACTCAGCATTCAAAGGATTGACTGAGATAGAACAACAACGAAGGGTTGAAGGCAATTTTATTATAGTGATGTGGCAATACTATACAAGTAAGTTTTCGTATGACCACATCTACCTGCTAGTCACACTTCGGCACTAGCCTTGAGTGACCCTTAGATGAGGACGGGAGAAGCTCATTGGTTGAAGCAGAGACGAAGAAACAGTGCGCCCCCATTTCTATTATCGTTAGGTACACAGCCACACTCACAACAACGACGTAGTATTAATGGTTGCACATGAAGTAGCTTATGGAGTTCGCAGTCTAGGTACCTTAGGCTGCACCACCTGACCAGAGATTGCCCCACCCAAGTCCAGAGGTTTCTGTTCGCTTAAGGCAAGGTCTGGCCTGGCGCCACGCATATACTAGGCTGTTGTGGGTGGCATCGCATCCGACCATGGAGGTCAGCTTCAGTGTTGAAATACGAGTTGGACAGCTGCAGATAGTGTGGTGAAACGTAAGCCGGCCTGATTGGCCTTTTTAGGCGTCTTCAGTCATGTTATAAAGTAGCTTTCGGTCTCCTTCTATGAGCCGTCAGATCAGATACCTTACAAATCATGATCCCATTTCTGTCAGTGTTGTTTCTTGCTCAAGCCATTGGCTTGGGCTCTGCGTCTCCTACTCAATCAAAGCCTCGTGCGACAACCTTATATGACTACATCGTCGTTGGGTCGGGCCCCGCTGGCATTATCACGGCAAGCCGACTGAGCCAAAACTCGGCCAAGAATGTACTTCTTCTCGAAGGTGGTGGGCCGTCGTACTACGTCACTGGTGGCACCGAGAGACCTGCTTGGCTGGCCGGTACGAACCTCAGTCGTGTCGATGTTCCAGGACTATATCTTTCGATCTTCTCCAACCCTAGTTCGATGACATGTGGGAGCAACGTGAATGCTTTTGGGGGCTGCACCATCGGTGGCTCGAGCGCGATCAATGCCGGACTCTTCTTCGAGCCCCCCGTGTCAGATTTTGATACCTATTTCCCAACAGGCTGGAAGCATTCTGATCTCGTGCCCTCCATTAGTCGGCTATACCAGACTCAGCCGTCGAGCAACAATCCTTCCGCGGACCAGGTTCGATATCTTCAGTCCGGCTACAGCGCGGCGAAGAACTGGCTTGTCACTAGAGCTGGCTATACTGAGACCGACATCAATGCGAACTCTGCCCAAAAGACTAAGGTGTTTGGTCATCCCGTGTATGACTACAACAATGCCCAGCGTGGTGGACCCGTCATCAGCTATATGCAAACAGCGCTGAAGCGGACCAACTTCCACCTCCAAAGCGGAGCCTTGGTGCAGCGCGTCCTCCGCAGCGGAAGCACAGCGACCGGTGTGGTCGCGATCGTCAATGGTGTTACGACCACCTATTCATTATCCGCAACAGGGCGAGTCATCCTCAGCGGCGGGGCTTTGAGATCTCCTGAGCTTCTTATGAAATCCGGCATTGGTGACCCCGCTGTACTGACCAGACTCCAACAAGCCAACAAGCTGGGTGGGCTTCCATCATCATCGTGGATCAACAATACCGCGGTCGGAGCGGCTCTTTTCGATAACCCAAATACCTTCATCGAGCTCTCCGGTCCGTCGGTGCAATCGTACGTCTACTCGTACGACAATCCCATACCTGCTGACGCGGCGCTCTATCTGCAACATCGCGACGGGCCCTATTCTTTCGCATCGGAGATCAGCGTCTTCTGGGACACAGTCAAGCGCACCGACGGTAGCTTGGCTGGTATGCAAGGAACCATTGGCTCGGCCGGCTATAATGGTTATCAGAATAGTAGTACTGTCACGCTAAACATTTACGGCACCTCAGGCCTCAAATCCTCGGGCAAGGTTGTTTTGGATTCGAACTTCGTTCCCGGTCCCAGCGGAGTCTACTATAGCAACCCGCAAGACTCGCTAGATATTGCGACATTCATCCACGGTATCTTCGCCGCTCTCCCTGGCTCTGGGCTTACTCCGTTGAACCTCGCTCAAAGTTCCTCGATAGCGGATATTCAGAAGTACATCACCACGTACTCGCCGTATGCGGAAGGACAAGTAAACCACTGGTCGAGCTCCTGCCGCTTCGGAACGTGCGTGGACACGAACACTACGGTTATTGGTATGAAGAATCTGCATGTGGTGGATGGTTCGATCGTAGCGCCTTTGACTGTGAATCCGCAATTTGGAATCATGGTCGCTGCAGAAAGGGCCTGGGAGCTGATCACAAAGTTAGGATAAGTGGATGCATTCATGTAATATTAATGACAGGCGATGGGAAGTCAAAATCGTAATGCATTAGTCTAATGTTATGACGGAGGATATGATTTGTTGAAAATCACACTATCCTGAGAGCGTAAAACACAATCGTACTGAATGATATCGAGAGGAAGTACAATTCCGAGTCGGAGCCTCGAGGACTGTCTCGTCGCACGTTCGCTCACTATTGCATGTTTATCAACGAGGCTGCTGTCGATGAGCACGGTATTCAAGTACTATGTCCACGAGATGGTATGCCATGATTGTAATTTAAAAAAATTCCTTGGTACCAGCGCGCAGCTTTGGATGAATCTTGGTTGGTTACTTGTTCACCTGCTAGGCCAGATGTAGGTTTTGAGGTTAGGTTGTCGAAGTTGGGTATTTGAGAACGTGTTCACTTGGAGATAGTCGTGCGAGGAAAATGATTGTGAGAGGATTTCGATTTCAAAATGGTCCCAGGATGGTCCGGGGATGGTCATGGTGTCCCGCCATTCCGACAGAGGGGTTCCATAACCTTGAAACAGTCTAGCGGCCGTAAACTTGCCAAGCTATCGGCCTTCACTCGGTCCACTGCATTTTAGACGGTCCCTGGACTGATCAAGCATAACTCGTCAACAGCAAAGACACTGGCGCAAAATGCTTGAGTCCATTGTGCACCGCTCTACAGTATTTGAGCTCCAGGTAGGCGGTCACTATGGGTGTCACCGGCCTCTGGACCGTAGTCCAACCTTGCGCCCGTCCCATAAAGCTCGAGACGCTCAATAAGAAGCGACTCGCCGTCGACGCGTCTATCTGGATCTACCAATTCCTCAAAGCCGTCCGCGACAAAGAAGGGAATGCTCTTCGCAACTCGCACATCGTAGGGTTCTTCCGCCGCATCTGCAAATTACTCTTTGTCGGCATCAAGCCGGTATTTGTGTTCGATGGAGGAGCACCCTTACTCAAAAGGCAGACTATCACTGGCCGGAAGGCGAGAAGGGAGGGCCGACGCGAGGATGCAGTCCGGACTGCTGGGAAGCTCTTGGCCGTGCAGATGCAACGGAGGGCAGAAGAGGATGATAGGAAAAGGAAGGAAGAGAGGGACAGGCCTACAGTGGACCCCACGGAAGAGGAAGTCCCTGACAATCCCGTCTACGTGGACGAGCTGCAGATGTCGGCGCAGGAAAGGCAGCAGAATCGGACTTTCAAGAAGAAGGATGCTTACCATTTGCCAGAGCTCGATGCAAGCCTAGCGGAGATGGGGGCACCGAATGATCCACGAATTATGAGCCACGAAGAGCTGGAGGAGTACGCGAGGCAGTTTAATACAGGAGAGGATATCAACCTCTATGATTTCAGCAAAATTGATTTCAACGGTTCTTTCTTCTTGACTCTTCCTGCTAGTGACCGCTACAACATACTGAACGCTGCAAGATTAAGAAGCCGATTGCGTATGGGACATAGCAAAGAGCAATTGGATTCAATGTTCCCAGATAGGATGGCCTTTTCCAGATTCCAGATCGCTAGAGTCGCAGAGAGAAATGAATTGACGCAAAGGCTAATGAATATTAACGGCATGAACGGGGAGGATGCCATGTTTGGTGTTGATGGAGGTGCAAGAGTTGCGGGGGAGAAGGGAAAGGAGTATGTTCTGGTCAAGAACGACGGTGTCGAAGGAGGATGGGCACTTGGCGTCGTCAGTAACAAGGGTGAAGGGGAGCGCAGCAAGCCCATTGATGTTGACAGACTCGGTCAAGAGCCTTCATCTCAGGTTATGGAAGATGAGGAATTGGAGGATGGTGGATTCGAGGATGTCCCAATTGAGGGTTTGAATCGGCTTCCCAAACGCGCTCCAGCTGTGACCAATTCTGCTTCTGGGCGTAAGGATGTCCTCGATCGCAGGAAGGCAGTTTACAAGGCTCGTCAGCAGGAGGCTGACGGGGAGTCGGTAGCTAGATCGCCCGTAGATGAAGACCCTACTTCGCTTTTCATTCCTCAAGACTCCGAGCAAGGTAATCTGGGCGTTGAAGATGACGATGTGGACGCTCTGTTCGAGGATGTGGTACCACCTGCAGCAGACGAAGATAACGAAGATTTGCAGAGAGCGATCGCTATGTCTTTGGAATCTCCTACAGAAGACAATCGCAAGATTGAACAGATAACTCCTCAAAGGACGTACATTGGACCAGCCATCGACAAGCCCCTTGAGTTCAATCAGAAAAACGCCAAATTCGGTCGGGATTTTGCGCATCAGACCAACGCAAGAGCCCAGCTAGGCTTTCGTTCTCCTGCAGGGCTTCAGAGTCCTGCAATTTTACCAGCCTACAAAACCGTGGACACCCACCAGGGACCCCAAGTATACCGTCCTACAAAGCCTGAGAATGCACCACCGTCTGCCACGATGATTCACGGGAATGAAGAATCAACTGTAAAGGCTTTATCCGACCCGAAGTCTCTATCACAAGACAGTGGCTTTGACGGCCCTCTTCCATTCGAATCGCTAAATTTTGGGAAGTCCATACTGTCGAAAAAAAAGAGACCGCCAGAAGAAGAAGCAGGTGGCTTCGAGAAGGAGCAAACATCGGAGAAGGAAGCAAAGCCTTTGCCACCTTGGTTCTCTGGTGATATTCGCGAGGAGAACGCGGCGCAGAAGCAATTTGAGGCCAGTCAGAAGATCGAAGATAGTACATCTCGCCCTAGTGCGCTGATCAGAGAGCGAGAGCCCTTAGAGCGACAGCAAACCGGCGAAGTGATCGATCTGGAAGCGCCAAAGGCCGACGCCGACGAGGTCGTCGTAGTCGAGTCTTCAGACGACGAAGCTGAAGATGATCTGGTAATGGGAGAAGCTGTACCGATCGACCCCAAGGTCCGAATGGCTGATGTCGCAGATTTGACTAGAGCTGAGCCACCGGTTTCGACGATGCCCACCAATGGTACAGATCCGCAGATAGCAGACATCGAACGGCAGAAGTCATTGCCAAAACCTCGTGTCCATGGTACGTCTGACAGTGATGAGCCCATTGAGTGGGAGGAGAGCGATCTTGAAGAATCAGCGCCAAAGTCTAAGACAACATTGGATGCTCAAGTACCAGCTGGAGGTTTTTTTCAGCAAGCATCTTCTCCAGCCTCTTCGGTCGAGTTCGAAGACGTTGACGCTCCTCCCGACTCCCCTTCGGTCGAGCTTCCCCTGACATCCGCGCTCGATCCAACTTTGGTGGCCCCCATGCCCACTGAGGAAACGCTTGAAGGTCTTCCTCCAGCGGACGACGAAGATATCTACTCTGACCCGGACGAGGAGAACCTCATGCGACAACTTGCAACTGAGGCTGAAGAGCATGCGCGCTTCTCAGCAACTCTGAACCCCCAATCTCATCTCCAATCCGCCGAAGACTACGAGAAAGAGCTTCGCCAGCTCCGCAACCAACAAAAGAAAGACCGCCGTGACGCTGACGAGGTCTCTCACATCATGGTAACGGAGTGTCAGCAGCTACTGAAGCTATTTGGTCTACCATACATCACCGCACCCATGGAAGCCGAAGCTCAGTGCGCCGAGCTCGTCAGAATGGGCATTGTAGACGGGATCGTAACAGACGACTCCGATGTCTTCCTCTTCGGTGGTACAAGGGTCTACAAGAACATGTTCAATCAAGCCAAATTCGTGGAATGCTATCTCGCCTCCGACCTCGAGAAAGAATACTCCCTCACCCGTCCCAAGCTCATTAGTATCGCCCACCTCCTGGGCAGTGACTATACCGAAGGTCTTCCCAACGTCGGTCCCGTCACCGCCCTAGAAATTCTTTCTGAATTCGAGACCCTCGAAAACTTCTCCGATTGGTGGGAGACTGTTCAGCTAGGCCAGCCCATCAGTGCAGGAGACAGAGCCTCTCCCTTCCGCCGAAAGTTCCGCAAGAATGCAGCTAAGATCTTTCTCCCGAATGGATTTCCCGACAAGCGAGTCGACTTCGCTTATACGAACCCAGAAGTCGATCATGACCCTTCACCCTTTGCGTGGGGCGTGCCTGACCTGGATGCGCTAAGGAGCTTTTTGATGGCAACTATCGGATGGAGTCAGGAGCGAACGGACGAGGTGCTGGTGCCGGTGGTAAAAGACATGAATCGCCGCGAAAACGAGGGGACCCAAGCAAACATCACACAATTCTTCGGAGGCGGTGTGGGTGTGGGTGCGAGCACGACGGGTGCGAACGATAGCTATGCGCCGAGGAGGAGGGTGGAAAAGAGTCAAAGGATGGCGAACGCGCTGGGGAGGTTGCATGCGAGGGCTCGCGAATCGACTATGGGTGAAGGGGAGGCCCAGAATGAAGGGGAGGCCCAGAATGACGGTGTCGGCCAAGTGCCAGACGAACAAACAGACGGCAATGGTCCGCAAGCTAGCACTGATCCTCCACCGGGAATGACTCGGGATACAGGTCCTAAGCCTCGGTCGTCCAAGAAAAGAGCTGCAGCAACGGAGAATGGTGATTTGGACACTGGCGAGGATGCCAGCGACGAATATGCCGCACCGAAGAAGGCCATGAGAGGCACAAAAGGGAAGAAGGCTCCGCGGAAGAGCAAGGCATGATATTTTGCGGGTATGGCAGTCTAATACTTCTACACAGCATCCAGCGAGGAGCATTGGGTGGGGATCATATAAGCATAGCGTTTGGCGTACCTACATATGTAATGATTACTATCAGGGCCTAGGTGGTGGGATACGAATTAGGCTACTGTGGTCTGACCTTCTGGAATTCATATCAACTTTGTGCGTTACTGTACCAACACTCCCGATTGACAGCCAAGATGAAGGTTACACTAGAGATCACGCTGGAGGTTGAGCTAGAGAAAACTATCATCGTGCTTCTCAGGAGGGAAAGATCAAATACTGGATATACATATCGCTACTCTATGCAGAAATTCCTACCGAATCCAGACCCCTCTCGTTCAGCATTCAACTCCTGTCAAGACCTGAACGATTGTATCCTAAGTTTGGTGCTACAGGATCATAGAAGACGTGATCAAGCTTAGTTCTAGGTACCCACTAGCCGGACACCACCCTACTCTACTCTGCGTGTACACCACCCTCACCATATAGATACTTGCTAACCCGGGCCTCTAACTCTAATACCTAGTCCCTAAATATGGCTCTTCCAAGAGACAACTGCGTTGGTTGAGCCCACCCCAACCTGACTATCCGACCGATGACAAGATCGTTGCTCGTGATAATAGCTCGAGCGAACGGAGCACCGAAGTTTGACTCAATATTAGTGGTTTCGGTACAGTGCAATGGGGGTGGTGCACACCCAAACGGCTAATGGTTACCGATTCCTACGGCAAAGACAGAATGGAGGCAACAGAAAGGTGGGTAAGCTTTTTCGCAGAAAACAAGTCTGATGTGCTTCAGGGTGTTGTCCGAGTCCACGCACACCTACATCGTCAAAGATTTTGAAGACTGGAAAGCTCGTTACGGTCTGATAGACGCCAAAGCCATGCAAGGCACACGTGAGCATTTGAGGTAGTGTTGGCCGGCTGGGTTTTCCTGGGATATATATCAATCGGAAGTTCCCCCCTACATTTCGGCAAGCGCAATGTATAGGGGATTGAGGAAGGATCAAAGCTTTGACTATAAAGATTTAGCTGCTTCAATTGCCAAGGCATGCAAAGAATTAGATCATACTGGAAGCTTGATAGCTGGCGTCGTTCCTGGAAGCATTCTTCTTTTGTCCAGTCACCGTAGAGTGGGCTACGTAACGACACATCAAATAGCTATTTGTAGTGCATTGTTGGATGTTCCACCATTATCATCGATAGCAGCTCCCCGATCAAGCAGGAGTCGGACCACATCATGCTTGCCAGTCAGTTCTGCTGCTCGAAGTGCAGTCCCATAGAGACCTCCGCGTAAGTTGACGTTCGCCCCGTGGTCGAGTAGGAGGCGTATGATCCTTTTGATGCTCCAGACGTTCCATGGCTCCCCAATTCCACAGGCCGAGGCTGCTTGCAGTGCAGACCCATAGAACCCACCAACAGCATTGATGTCCGCTCCGCTCTTCAGTAGGCACCAGACCATGTGCTCCGATCGACGAGACTTGGGGTGAAATACTGCGGCTTGCAGTGCGTTGCCGAAGAAGCCCCCGTGTGCCTTAACATCCGCTCCATGGCGAAGCAGAAGATCCACAACGCTTCTGTTCCCCGAGTACGCAGCTGCTTGTAGAGCATTGCCGTACTCACCTCCTTGAGCATGCACATCAGCCCCATAGTCAAGGAGTAGCTGCACCACGCGCACTCTGCTAAATCGATGGGAATCCAAACTGATTGTTCTACTGCACGCTGCTTGCAGCGCATTTCCGGTACGCCCGCCTGGTATATTGACGTCCGCCCCATGCTTTAAGAGCAATCGCGTCGTGGAGAGATCATACTTATGCAGAACCTCCGCCATCGTAGCCTGCAGTGCAGTACAACAGGTGTCATTCTTTCTCTGCAGATTGACGTCGGCACCACGCTCAAGTAGCAGCATTGCCACTGCTGTTTGACTATGTATAGTGGCCTGCGCTAAGGGCGAATGACCGGTGTTGTCGCCTCCTAGGTTGATATTTGCGCCGCGTTGAAGGAGGCATCGCACCATGTCTTCGTGCCCATTCTCCGACGCTACTTGCAAAGCGGTAGTCCGAGGATATTCCTTTCCTCCACTTTTGAGGTCGATATCCGCGCCGTAGTCGAGTAGGAGCTGTGTCAGATCTTCGTTTCCGAGTCTAGATGCTTCCAAGAGCGGGACTCCGTATTCAGAGAAGGCATCGACATCTGCGCCTAATTCTAGGAGCGCTCGCGCGAGTTCGATTACCTCAAAACCTGTTATGGCAAACAAAGGTTGCATGCTGATCCGGCCCTTATCTTTACTGGAGAGCCTGCAGTATCTACATATAAGCTTCATGGCTCTCCAAGGGAACTTACCCGCTCTTTGCTGCCCTGGAACAGAGTACCCTATTATTCTCACCCAATTTGCGTATGCTTTGGAATTTGCCTGCAATAATCTTAGGCCGAGCGATCTGACAGAATTCAATTCTCGATCGAGGATTCGTGCGTGTTGCGTCCAACATGTTGCTGCATATCTCACGAGTGGACGGGCTTCGAGGAGATCGGGGCTTGTAGTCTCTCGTTCATCAAATTGTAAGAGATACGCCACGCAGGTCGCAGCTATGGTTTCATTCGCTGCGAGGTATGTTACCCCGTACTTCCTTGCCGGAAGATTTTTCATGCGCTCTGAAATCAGGTATTCTTGCACGGAGAAATGTGCTAGCCTTACCACAGGCGACACGACTTTCCTGTTGCCCGGGGATTCTAGCGTGACCAAATTGGAGCATACTGCTAGCAAATCATCTTGCTCCGGAAAGACGGCATCAGGGTCAAACCACGGCTCGCCCTGTAGATTGACCGCGACAATCTCCGAGAGTTCATCGAGGCTTAGTGGCCGAAGGGAGTGGGTCAGCCAGTTTAAGATACGGATTGCGTAGTCACTGTAAACATCAGGGATGTTGAGTAGGATTCGCTCATACGTCTCGTCCAGTGTCTTCGGTAAAGAGCCTAATGTCTTGCGTAGAGCGGAAAGATTCAAACATTTCTGTAAAGCATCAAGCTGACACACCACCCATCGAAACCTACATTCGTTAGTGGATCTTTTTCAGCGAAAATTTAGAAGACTTGACATACATGCCGTCAGCCTTTTCCAGCAATCTGCTATGGATCTCTCTCTGCACGTCCGGATAGTCCCGCCATTTCTTGAGCTTCGGGTCACTTTGCAACCGTTCGTGGACGTACGTTGAGATATCCTTATTCAGTGATGCGCTTGAGAGTTTCATTCGGTGTTCCGGATCAGTCAGAGATTCAAGTTGGTCCTCAATGTCTTTGAGCCAGCGACTGGTAAGTATGATGTGGAGTTGGGATGTTTGCCAGCTTTGTATTTCTTCGATGAGAGATAGTAGTTGCATCACGTCTTGACACTCATCTAAAGCATCAATGACAATCCACGCGCTTTTGAAGGAGGCTATCTGATTCCTCAGAATTTTCATCAGACTTTCGTCGTTTGGGCGCTGCTTGCCTTTACAACAATCGGAGTATAGTGATTTCAGTTCGTTAGAAGGACCGGCCTCCAAGAACTGTGCGATTAACGAACGAATCATGTTCTCGGATAATTGCTTCCTGGCGTCGTTGAAATCAAAATAGAAATAGGCAAGGGCAGAATTAGTCGTGGACTGGCATTCTGCATGTATATCACCAACTATGATCGAAGACAGGACAGTCTTCCCACAACCTGGTTTCCCATACAACCACACCATAGAACCCTCGCCTTTCCAGCGCCTATAAATCTCGCTCTCGATGAGCCAGGAACTTGTACCCGCTTTATGACTTCTTCGGGCTCGGTCGTAGTTCGTCGATGGATCTGGAGCTGAAAGCCACTGTAGAACTGACTTTACTTCATTGTCCATCTCAACTCTCTGAAACTCTCGGTTCACAGAGACTGCTGCGTCCCTCGTAATCTCGACATCGCGGTGAAGCGTATCTGTTAATTGCTTGATGGATTCCAGATCTTGGTTCGATATTGTCACTAAGTCGTTTGTAACAAGAGACAAATGCTCAATTGCCAATATCATTGTCGCTTGATCAGCAGCCAGAGCCAAACCCAGAGTGTCTTTGAATCGAGATATGTTCTCCAAGGCTTTTTTGGTCTCTGCTTCCTTCATAGGCCAGCGAAGAGGATGAACGCTCTTCGCCTGGGCCCAAAACCATCACACCAACTTGGCGTTGCCAACTTATCTTCGAGATCTTTTATAGTCTTGAAGCAGCCCCTGAGGGGTTCGCGCAACAAGCCTATCACCTGCAGCTTTGCGTCCCCAGCTGAGTGCGCGAGCTCCGACTGCTTTGCCAGTGGCTCGAGTTGTTGAAGGACGTTCCTCAACCCCTCCAACTCTTTACTGATATCCGAGAGCTCCCAATTCGCCCCTTTGGCGGCCGAACCGTAATCGTAGCAGATGGATATTACAGAGCTTGTAAGTTGAAGGACGGCGATGACACTTGCGGCAAGCCCCAGTGCCTCAACCATTTTTGCTGGACGCCTGTCCTTCAGGAAATGATGGCTTATATTTGCTTGATTATTTCTCGGAACTTTCCACTATGCTACGACGACAGATCGTCTCAACATGTAGTCGCAAGTCAAAGAGGGAAGGGATGATGTCTGGAGCCTACGGCCGGTTTAGACTCTTCTACTAAAGCGACGGTATAAATTGCCATTGCCAACTGACTAACGAAAGGAGATAGAGGCCCCTGAACCAGGCAGTGCAACATACGGGCCAACAGCAGCCGAGCTCTAGGCCTTATGGGTACACTTCGGCGCTCAAATCTAGCCTAGAGCCCGGCTGTTGTTTCAGGGTCCAACTCTGCCAAGAGCCATCAATTGAGCTGATTACTTTGACGTCCCAACCTCGCAGTAATTCGCTGCACATTTTGCTTCGCTCAATGCGCCTTTCGCCTGAAGGTCGTTGATATCCTTCTGCATCTGCGACTGAGCTGGATAAGTCTCCAAGCTACGGCCTTCGCCCCTTCTTGCGCACCCATCGTTCTCCTCCGCTCCTACACCCCACCAACAGCCGATAAGGCGCTCGCACAACCACACACTTCCACCTTCTCCCACCATCTCACACTCACGCCACCTCTCCCTCCCTCGAATCACCACCAGCATGTCCGTCCTCAACGCCCTCTCCCACTTCGCCCTCCGCCCCCGCCCCCCCGGCGCGCCCACCGCCCGCGCGCACCCCACCTCCGACCTCCCCGCAGCACGCACCTCCTCCCCCTTCGCCACCTTCCTAATCCTCTGCCCCACCTCCTTCTTCCTCGGCATCCTCTTCTCCCTCTTCCCCTACGACTACCCCCTCCTCTGGACCGCCGCGCCCACACCCCCCGCCTACTACGCCTTCCTCGAATCCCACCTCAAGCACCTGCACGCCTCCCCAGCTCTAATACCACGAATCCTGCACATCGTCATCGCTTTGGGGTTGATTGGATTTCTGACGAAGCTGTACAAGCCGAGCGAGAGCAACATGCTGTTCGACGGCGCGAGTCTGGTGCTGTACATGATCGGCGTGATTGTGTACTTGACGAATATCGTGAAGGGCTTGAGGACGGTGAGTGCGGGTATTTATGAGGTGGAGCATGTGGAGGGGGAGTCCATGGTGGGTGGGGGGGAGAGGCCGTTGGGGAGAGAGGATAGCCTCAAGGTGCTGAGTGCGAGTAATACGATACTAGCGTTAGTGTTGGTGGGGGTGTTGGTGCTGCAGGCGGGGCAGTGGTATGCGGAGAGGAAGGAGGGGCAGGAGGTGGAGAGGATGAGGCGGGAGAGGAGGGAGAGGGAGGTGGGGAGGGGGGGGGCGAGGAGTCCGGTTGGGGGGGGGAAGAAGAGAATTTGAGGGGTGGTGGGGATGGACGGAGAGGGGGTTTTGGGTACGCAAGGGGAGGATGGGAGGGATGGAGGTGGGACGGTTTCGCGATGTCTGTAGATCACTTTGGCTTCGGCCTGGACATCTGTTCAACTTTGTGGCGCCATATCAGTCACGCCGCAAGGGGCAATTCGTCGCCAATGAATTTCATGCGCTGGTATGGTGCAAGGTTCAGCGAGCTGTACCCAACCAACACTCCTAACTCCTCCTGTCAAGTAGTCCCGATCCAGCAAAGCAAACACCCACTTTCCCCTCTCACCCACCACCCTCCAGCCCATCATGAAGCCATCAGCCTAGCTTTCCACGGAGTACCAAGAAATATCGCACCAAATGCGTGCCACTGCATCAATTATTGAGTACATAACAATACTCGAAACCCATCACCACGTGCCTTTCACATATATATCCCACCGTATCAACCTCTCATACATCCCAGATTCACAACGCGCCCGTCCCCAACCCCTCCCCCAAGGCGTATATCATCTCCCGTACCCAGCAACTCTCCCGCACTCAATATCCTTTACAGTAAGCAAACCACAGTCCGAGCAAGGGGAACGATGCTGGGCAAACGAAGGCCTCAGCTGACAACGGCTGTATATCACGAATTTCCAGATTTGGCGATTTAGGTATTCGCCTGGACGGTAGTGGAGAGGCGGGATGTGAAGAGGAGGAAAGGAAGGGGGCAAAGGAAGGGGGAAAGTGAGGGAGGTGGTGTGCTGGCTTGTGCAGGTTGACATTGACAGGCAGTATGCGTTCAATTCAGGAGGAGATAATTAAGGACTTGGTATAAATACCTTGGCTTCAATCGAATTGGAGAGATTCAGAGAAAGCTAGGGATTAGGTATATGTTGTTGTGATAGCCTACTAACAGGTATTTCAGCTCGAGTGCTTTTTCCATACATCAAGACCTATCTATCAACCTCCCTCAAGCCGCAAGTATTAATCGAAAAAGGAAGGAGAAGCAGATGAGAACAACTATGAAAGCAAGAACGGGCTCGGACTCACAGCCTTCTTATATCCGAAACAGGAAAACAAGCGAAGCCCCAGGAATCCAAAAGTGCCGTCCTACAGACCAGGCCCCGGGAAGCGTAGATAAGGATTCCCTGATTTCTCCCTCCTCCAAGTGTCTGTGACTTTGGCTTGTTGAGGCGGTTTCTTTGGAATGGTAGATATACTGGGTGTATGCAGGTTCAATACTGTGAGATGATACTGTTATCCTTGGAGCTGATATCCGAGCTGTTGCCGAAAGGTTTAGTAAGAGTGGAAGGCCAGAAGTGTTCTCGTGGGCCTTGAATCGACTTCCATACCGGTCTGGCTGGTTCTCAGGACGAGGCATCGTTTATTGGTAGATACCTTTCGTTGAATCAATGTTGGGTTGCGAAAAGTCATCAGAAACGATATCCGGGTGCTGTGAAAGTGACGAAGCGTCGCGGCTTGTTGATAGGGAGGCGAGCATGAGATACAAGCTGCACTATGCGAAACAATCTTGACATCTGGTGAACAATGTGCTATGTTCACGTCGCCTGGACTCTGCAAGTGATTGAAGAAGAAGTACAACTTAGCCAAGTAACTTCGTCCACTCGGGTTGGAACGTTCCTTGGGAATCGTGTCTCTCCGCATACTTCAGTACATCCAGGGGGTTGTGACGGCGCAGTACCAGACCACAGCATATCATCAATCGCCGCGAACATCCAGTAAAGCAAAGGCATGAAGGTAGCCTGTAACGTAGGTACTCCGATGATGTGAATAATGGCGATCCACGTAATCTTTTACGCGTCTCTTCCCAAGAGTATCGGCAATGCTGCAATGACTTTCAGTAGAACGCCAAGATCAACTCTTCTTCGTTGGATAATCTTCGATATACTCCTGTAACGTTCGTTCAAGCGGTCCGTCGTCCACAAAGCCAAGACTCTTGGCCAGCGAGGTATCGAAATGCGGTGGCCAGCTCTCGACAATGTTCTTAATGCCTTCGTCGCGTTTCTCCTCTATCAAGTCCAAGGCTGGCTTGCCGCCAACATTCTCTAGCGCTTGCAGCATTTCCTGTACAGTTACTGTTACACCTGGCAGATTGACAGTCCTGGATTTCCCTCTATATTTCTCCTGAGGAATATCGCGTGCATGGATCAGGTTTCTCACTACTGTTCTGGGCGAGCATATCCAGAGTTCCAGATCTTTCGGCACTGGTAGAATGGCTTTCTCACCATTCAGGGGTTCGCGAAAGATTCCAGATGCAAAGGATGAAGCTGCTCCGGTTGGCTTCCCAGGCCGCACTGTGACCTGAACTAGCATCAGCAAAGACATCGCCTAGGCCCATCTATTGGAGCTGACCGTCGGAAGTCTCAATATCCTTGCGTCCAGTAGCCCTCTTCTCGAAAAATCGTTCAGCAGCGTCTCAATCATAAGCTTTTGAGCGCCATAGCTCGAACCCGGCAACGGCGCCGTCCGTTCGGTAGTCAGCTCTTTCGGGCTTTCAGGAGGCCCATACACCGCTGTCGTCGACGGGTAGACAATTTTCACCCCAGGCTTTTGAACTCTTAGAATATCCAGAACATGCCTGGTCGCATCCAGATTGACCTTGATCCCTAGCTCCAGATTTGCTTCTGAGGCGCCGGACATGATGCCGTGAAGGAGGTACACGACGTCGAAGTCGAGCTTAGACAGGTGTTCGCAGTCTTCCCGCGATGTGAGGTCACATGTCAAGGAGCCGATGGTGGTTTCGGTGGGTGTCTTTGCCTGGGGAATGGCGGGCTTGCCGACGTCTGAAAGTATGATGTGTCCGACTCCTGGATCTGACAGAAGAGCAGTGGCTAAAGCTTGTCCGATAAAGCCGCTGGCGCCGGTGATCAGAATGGCCAGGTCTAAAGGTGTTGATTGGGAGGTCATTGTCGCTCTCGAATGTCTGTAGAGGACGATGCTCTACATCTCATAACGGTATTTCCTTCTTCGAAGTTATGAGAACAAGCCAGATGATTGACAATTGTAAGAGAGAAGGTACTGATTTCATAGAATACTCACTCGCTTGCTTTTTCGTCATAACGGAATTGGCCCCGCGTTGGCGGGGCTTTCTTGAAGGTCGAGAAGCAACCCTGTTTCGAGAACTGTTCGTCGTCAATTACGATTTACGGGTAGATTGCGCTTCAGAAGCGATGCCATGGCTGAATCGAGGGTGAGGAAGAAGTGGAACGCGTCGCGCCATACCAAGTTAAGTACTACTCTTGCGAGCAAGTTGGGATGAGCATCTGCAGGCTGTCTGAGGATATGGAGGTACGGCAATGAACGGTTGAAGTGGAGAATGTCATTTCATGGTCAGCGCGATAGCTCGCTTGGCTATGTCGTTTCAGCATCAAGCAGCTTACTATTGATGTTGAACGATCGGTTCGCTTCGCGTCCTCAGACGGTGTGCGTGGCCGCTGGGCGATTCGGCTCTTTCCCTCGTTGATCGTAGGCTATCGTAGCCAAATTGAGGCGAAGACCAGAGCCATAATTATAATCCTCGCTGTTGCTGTCAAAGAAGTCGCCCAACAGGCATCAAGCTGCTCATACAGTACCCGGACAAAAGTTTTCGCGAAAACGCGGAAATTCGCGTCACGCATTAAATTTCCCTTCCAAACCACCTACTTTCTTCAACTACCACACGATGATCCGCAGTTCGTTAGGTCCAATTTCTTCAAATCGCGTTCACAAACAGGAATATACCCCCTATCAAAGAGGACTAATTCATGGGGCCATTAGTGGTGGTTTGACGCCATCAAAGGTTCAACGTCTTCATGGAATCTCAAAAAGCTCCGTTCGAGGCATTTGCAACGTCGTCGTTTGACAACACCACGATCAATCTAAACCTCGTTCAGGACGTCCTAAAAAGCTTTCATTACGTGATGAACGTCATGTCATCAAAATTGTGCGTTTAAATTCAAAGATTATCTACAAAAATCTTCTTACAAAGACGGGGGTCAACGTTTCCACTAAAACCATCTATCGCATACTAAAAGAGGAGGGTATTATCAATTGGCTATGCAAAAAAAGACCTCTATTGACGCCTAAGGTTGCGAGCAAACGTTACGCATGGGCGTTGGCTCACGAACATTGGACTTTTGACGATTGGACGAAGATTATATGGAGCGACGAATGTTCCGTCGAAAGAGGCACGAGCAAACGACGTCAATGGTGCTTTCGTACGCCTTCACAAAAGTGAAATAAAGCCATGATTCAACCATACAAAAAAGGACACGACTTTAGCATCATGGTGTGGGCTTGTTTTTGGGGTTTAGAACGCTCAAACCTCTATGCTTTAGAGCGTGACTTTGAGGCGAAGAAGCATGGATACTCCGCCAAGTCCTACCTCAACATACTCGACGATAACCTCCTTAGTGTCTATCAACCAGGTCTTATTTTCATGCAAGATAACGCCCCTATACACACAGCAA
>JAABUZ0100000597.1_pt1 | contig 86171 bp, 59 predicted proteins | sample 5562091 | NCBI WGS metagenome assembly JAABUZ01 (sample SAMN12813069, study PRJNA571459) | rock metagenome | isolation source: Antarctica rocks | place: Antarctica: Victoria Land, Linnaeus Terrace sud | collected 2015-12-21
TGCGGCCTGGGCGGCGGCGAGGCGCGCGACCGGGACGCGGAAGGGAGAGCAGCTTACGTAGTCGAGGCCGATCTGATGGCAGAACTCGATGCTATCAGGGTCGCCGCCGTGCTCACCGCAAATACCGAGCTCAATACTCGGGTTAGCTTTACGGCCCTTCTCCACGGCCATTGCAACCAACTGGCCCACGCCGTCGCGGTCCAGAGTCTGGAATGGGTTGACGGGCAGGATCTTAACTTTGGTCTTCAGGCCAGGCTCTTCCAGGCCGTCGATGTACTTGAGCAAGAATTTGCCTTCGGCATCGTCACGGCTGAAGCCGAAGGTGGTCTGCGTCAGGTCGTTGGTACCGAAGCTGAAAAAGTCAGCGACGGGCGCGATCTGGTCGGCGGTCAGGGCAGCGCGTGGCAGCTCGATCATGGTTCCGAATTTGTAGTCGATCTTGCCACCCGATTGCTGGGCGATCTCTGTCGCCACCTCTTCAAGCTGGCGGCGTACTTCTTTGAGCTCGTTGACGTGACTGACTAGAGGAATCATGATCTTTGGATAAAGCTTCTTGCCCTCTTTGGCAAGTTCTGCGGCGGCACCCAGGATGGCTCGTGTTTGCATGACGTTGATTTCGGGGAAGAGCAGACCAAGACGGCAGCCGCGCAGGCCGAGCATGGGATTCATCTCACGCATAGTGCCTACTTCTTCCAACAGTGAGCGCTTCTCCGCCAACTCTTTCTCGTGTCCACCCTGTGTCTCCAGACGCGTAACTTCGACCAGGAGCTCTTCATAGGAGGGGAGGAACTCGTGCAGCGGCGGGTCGATCAGACGAATCACGACTGGATAGCCTTCATTGGTTGCGGGATTGACCATAGCCTCGAAGATGCCCTTGAAGTCGCTCTGCTGCACTGGCAGCAGTTGATCGAGTGCGGCCTGGCGCTCCTCTTTGCTCTTGGCCAAGATCATCTTCTGCACGACTGGCAGGCGTTCCTGCTCCATGAACATGTGCTCGGTACGACAGAGGCCGATGCCCTGTGCTCCAAAGGAGACAGCACGTTTGGCGTCGCGTGGATAGTCGGCATTTGCCCATACACCCAACTTGCGGAACTGGTCGGCCCAGCCCAGCAGCTGCTTCAGATCAATCTCTCTGTCAAAGTCTGCATCTACAGTGTTAATAATACCAGCAAACACTTCACCAGTGGCACCATCGATCGAGATGTCGTCGCCCTCTTTAATGACGATGTCAGACCCAACAACGCGGAAGAGATGCTCGTCCTCGCTGACACGGATGCCTTCGGTGCCAGCGACGCAAGGAAGACCCAGGCCACGAGCGACCACGGCTGCATGACTGGTAGCACCACCACGCGCGGTCAGAATACCCTTAGCGACGAGCATGCCATGCACGTCATCGGGGCTGGTCTCTGGACGCACCAGGACGACCGCTGTGCCCGCCTTACCCAGCGTCTCTGCACGGTCAGCGTCAAAAATAGCTTTGCCAGATGCTGCACCTGGCGAGGCATTGAGTCCCTTTGCCAGCAGGCGACCTTCCTGCTCCGCACGCTTCTTGTCAGCGTCATCGAAGCGGGGCAGGAGCAGTTGGTAGACCTGCGATGGCTCAACGCGCTTGATGGCCTCTTCTGGTGTGATCAGGCCCTCTTCAACCATGTCAACGGCAACCTTGACGGCCGCTTGAGCATTGCGCTTGGCCGAGCGTGTCTGCAACATATACAGATGGCCGCGCTCTACCGTAAATTCCAGGTCCTGCATATCCCGGTAGTGCTTCTCAAGGCGCTGCGCAATCTCCTGGAATTGCTGGAAGACTTGAGGCAGATCATCTTGCAGGCGGCTGATCTTCGAGGGTGTACGAATACCGGCGACGACATCCTCACCCTGTGCGTTGAGGAGATATTCGCCGTACAACTGCTTCTCGCCGGTGCTTGGATTGCGGGTGAAGGCGACGCCGGTGCCACTGTCACTGCCCATGTTGCCAAAGACCATGCTCTGGACGTTCACGGCCGTGCCCAGAGTGTGCGGAATCTTGTTGAAATTGCGGTAGTCGATGGCGCGCTTGTTATTCCAGGAGGAGAAGACGGCCTCGATTGCTTTGTGTAACTGTTGATACACGTCAGTAGGGAAAGGTTCGCCTGACTGGCGCTCGGCGATCTGCTTGAATTCGCCGACGAGGTTTTTGAGATCGGCGGCGGGAATCTCTGCATCGGTCTTGACGCCTGCATGCTCTTTATAGCGTTCCAGCACCGCCTCGAAGTCCTGGGGATTCGTGTCGAGCACGATCTTGCTGAACATCTGGATGAAACGGCGATAGGCGTCATAGGCGAAACGCTCGTCGCCGGTGAGGGCAACCAGTCCTTGTACAGTCTCGTCGTTGATGCCCAGATTGAGGACGGTATCCATCATACCTGGCATCGAGAACTTAGCACCTGAACGGACTGAGACAAGTAGAGGATTCTCTCGTGCTCCAAAGCTCTTTCCCGTTTGCTGCTCAACAACTTTGAGTGCGGCCTGAGCTTGCTCCCATACTCCATCTGGAAATTGTTTGTTGTTGTCATAATACCCGTTACAGGCTTCGGTTGTGATGGTGAAGCCTGGAGGTACGGGTAGACCCGCGTTCGTCATCTCGGAGACGCCTGCTCCTTTGCCTCCGAGCAGTTCGCGCATCTTAGCATTACCCTCGCTAAAGAGATAAACCCATTTACGTGGCGAGCGTTTGACGACTTCGTCCAGCTCTGAATGGGTGATCTGTTGTGTCATGAAAATTTCCTCCATTGTGGACTAACCAATGTAAAGAGCGTTAAGTGAGAGGAAACCTCTCATAAAATAGGAATCACACACTGAATACGATACTTCTGGCCCAACGCAATACTTTTCGTGCACTCTGCATATAGCTGCTTGCCTGCTCTGCATTGATAATTTCGTCGGCCTCTTCGGGTGGTGTGTCAGCATAGAACGTTTCAGGATGAAATGGTGTCAGACGCGCCATCTCGTCCTGGATCTCCTGTGGTGCTCCCACTCTTTCTCCAAGAGTGCGCAGGTCGTGGTCATACATTGCGCGATGTCCAACGCGTAACAGGCTCACCGCCTGTGCCGCCTTCTCGGCTGCCTGATTGCAGAAGTCTGCGCAGGCAAAGTGTCGTCCCAGCCCAAGTTCCAATCCGGCCGTTGCCATATCCTGGCTAGCCTCGGCAAAGCAGCCCAATGCACCCTGAACATCGTGATCGGGGAAGACCTCCTGATCCTCGCTCTCTTGAGGTGATGGAGTAGCTGTCTTATAAGAGTGTCCTTCCTCTGTCTCTGGCGTCAGTGGAACCCCCTCTAAGAGCAGCCGCTCAAGCTCGTCTTCATTCCCTTCACTGGACGTGTGATGATTGTTGCCTTGCATCTGTGACATAGTGTGTGATCCTTGTGTGCAATTGAAAATAGGGTTGTTGCATTATGTGGTCGTTTAGCTTTTTTCAGTTACCCTGCACATAGTATGCTAACTGTCGAATCGTGTCAATCCTTTTTAAGGGACTGTCCGACTACCAAAAAATCTTTTGTAAATTGTGCAACTATTGACGCATATAATCCGTGTCAATAGCGAGCAAGCGAGAAATGAAAAACTCTTTCTGTGCTCTATTTTTTCACAAAATATACGAGGCTATGAATGACAACGTTGGAAAGAACTACAGCGATCGGAGTCTTTGCGGATCGTGTAACGGCTGACGCGGCGCTAGACGAACTGCGTAAGGCAGGCTTTGCGGCTGATCAGCTTGGCTTTGTGGTGCGGAATCGGGATGTTGCTGAGCGCACAGCCGTACCTGTTGGTGTCAGCGAGCTGAAATTGATGCCGGGCACTGGAGCAGGTGCGATGGGTGGTGGCCTTATTGGCGGCATTGCCGGAGCGGCCGTATCTCTATTGATTCCAGGTTTTGGACCTGCTCTCGCGGGCGGAATGCTGCTTGCGACGTTGGGTGGTGCGACGATGGGCGCGTTCGCCGGTGGCTTCGTCGGCTCTCTCATCCATATAGGGATTCCAGAGAAGGAAGCTCATCGCTATCAAGACCTGCTCACCGATGGACATTCGATTGTGACTGTTCGGGCACCTGAGCGCTACGAAGAGGCTTTAAAAATTCTCGCTCAGCATGGCGCGTATAATTCAGCTATGGCTGAGGTTGTTGATGGAAATGCATCCTCAAGCAATCAAGTTCTCTCTACTCCCGTTTCAGGGATTGAGTCGGAGCCCCTGGCTCCTTCTATGACAGATGTAGAAGCAGAAAGGCAGATGGTACAGCCATAGATTTGCGAGATCTGTAAAGATCCTGGAACAAATCTCTTGATGCCAGGATCTTTTTATCTGTACGCGTTACTTTATTTATCGTCTGCGTTGCGGCGAGACGACATACTCGCCTTTATAGAGTGCATGTCCTGTAGCTTGCTCCCGCGCAAGTGTAACCAGATTTGTCGCGAGCGGAAGGGCGTTGTAGCTGCCCAGTCCTGTGGCCATGTTATAGCCGATCGTGGCTGGATACTGCAGACTACCATGCCGCCCGATCTCATCTGTCTTCATCACCACATGATGAAAGCTGCTTGCGTACTTTACTGCATCAGCGCCAATTTGATAGAGCATCGGATTGAGAAAGCCGATCCTTGAGCCTCCCTCTCTGGCGTAGATCTCGTTTGTGAGTGCTGTCAGAACTGCCCATAGTGAGGTCGCCGTCGCTGTGCCTCCCGCAATTGTCCAGGGTTTGTTACGATCGCAGCCATCCCCATTTTTACAATAGATCCAGTAACCGTGTTCTGGGTCGGCATTTAATGCGACATCCGGAACCTCGCGGCAATACTTTCCACTATGCCGTGTGAAGGGCGCGCAAGGGACTGGAGAACTATAAATTGGGTCTGGCACTCCCACCATGTGTTGCCAGTTCGGTAGCGTCCAGTAGCGACTCACACCACCACCCGCTGTACTCTTATCCCAGGGTGTTTCGTAGCCATAGCTGCTATGGTTACGTAGAAGAGCTGTTCCTCCTACGGCCGTTACAAATGGCTGTGCTGCCGGATCAACAACGCCTGTACTGATGGGTGTAGAGTTGCTATCTCCGGAACAGGCTGCGCTCCCTGGTGTTCCTGCTGCTGCGAGAATGCTCTGTCCCTGTAGTGCGGCCAGTTGAAAAAATATGTTCTCTTGCTGAACGATCTGGGGTGTTATGTCCATCTCGCATTGATTCCAATTGCTCGCCACAACTGCTGGCCCATCCTGGATAATCTGAGCCCATTGAGAGAGATAGCTGCTCTCATCGTTCGCCGTCTCATAGATTTTGAGTGTACTGAGATGTGGTGCCGCTCCCAGCACAAGCTCTGCGTCTGTCTCACCCTCTCCATTGAGAGGAGGCGAGTTCGAACTAGTTTTGATGATCTGCACAGGTGTGCGGCTGTGCCCAAAGCACGCGGTATACGCATTGAGATCGCTTCTCTGCCATGAGCTCAGTTCAAAGAGAGCGATGCTCTGTCCTTCTCCTTGATTCCCAGACTTGTACAAGCTATCTACATGATATGCATGAGCAAACTGCTCTGGTGAGAGTCCATCTTGATTGGGAGAAGGGCAAGTAACGCCCTGTGCATCAGCTTTTCCAGCACTGTTTTGCGTAGAATATGCCTCGTGGTACCAGTGAGTTGCATTGTTCAGCCCATTAATGCTCAGCACCTGGCTTGCTAACACGCCGGGCAAGACCGGCTCATTGCTGTTGGCGTAGTAAGTGTGACCGTCTCGATCTGTATAGATGTTGATCCTGATATGCAGGAGTTGCTCGATCTGGTCTATAGTCCCTGTCGCGTCAAGGAGCAGACGATGATTGTAGGTGTGTATAACTTTCAGGCCTCCATGCTCTAAGAAGCGTTGGAGCAGTATGTAGGTCGATTCTGTCGGGCTGAACTGTTTGCTGTATTGCTCAGCCGTTAGAAACCGGTGTGCAACGCCGGTTTCAGGCGTAAGTATATTTTGGAGTGCGTGCTCTAGCCCTGACTGATTCCGAAGCCTTAGTCCGATGGCGAGCTGAAGGCGCTGGCGTGGATCTGCCGCTTTATCCAAACGACTCTGCGCTATACGCGGCGAGAGTGTCCCTGGAATCGCTTCAGACCTCTCCTGGATTCGTGGTATTCGTGCCTCTACAAAGCTGAAGTGTAGGAGTTGAAATGACACAAGGCTGATCATAAACAGAAGGGCGAGTAATGGAGTGATAAGAGCCATAACGCGTCCATAGGGCTGCGTCATCCTTCTCCGATCCCAAAAATGTAAGAGTGACATGCTTTAAATCTTCCTCCCCCCGATACCACATATCTTTAAGAAATATGTATGTTACTTCAAAAGATCGTACTCTCTCCTTTCTATCTTATTATTGAAAGAAGACAAATGAACGAAAGATATGCTTATTTTGACGTTTTATAGAGTGTCATGTGTTGTCATGATACAAGCAGGAAGGCAGATCAGAAAATGGCTAAGACGATAGTACTATCCTGTAAGCCGGAAGAATATCTTTGTAAATGGTGTCGTCGTCTAGCGTGATATCTAGTACATAGGAAATCTTTTCTCTCATATAAGCAAGAGAGTTCAACACGCTTTTTGAAAGCAAAGTTTTGTGTACTTATTATTTTCACAACTAGAGAATGAGCTCATTTTCTCCAGAGAAAAAAGATGAATAGCATAGATAGGCAAGAGAAAGCAAGAGAATGAGAAAATGTTTATAATGTTACTGGCGCTACAATCTGTGAGCAATATTTCAATGCAAGCTCGCTCTAGGGAGAAAGTGCATGCCAGTATGCCAATGAATAAATCAGCTAATCGTAAAGGAGTAGAGGCGGCGGATGAAGCGATGCTGATCAAGCTCTACGAGCAATTCCGCCGCCCTATTCATTCTTATACATATCGTCTGCTTGGTAGCCAGGAAGACGCCGACGATGTAACGCAGGAGGTGTTTGTACGTGCTTGTACCTCCTGGAATGGTCTCTATGAGCGTGATCATCTCTCGGCCTGGCTTTATCGTATCGCGACCAATTTATGTGTGGATATGCTGCGCCATCGTAAGCGCATCTCCTGGTGGACCTTGTCGTCGCGCTATAACAGTGATGATCCACAGAGCGATGAGGGGAACGCCTATGACCTTTCGTATTTTCTCGCTGACAGCGGAGGTATTCCAGAGATCGCGGAGCGTGAATTAATCCGCATGACCCTGGCTAATATGTCTGAAGAGTATGCCGTTGTGCTCGTCTTGAGTGCAGCACAAGGCGTTCCCTATCAAGAGATAGCCTCGATCGTCGGTATCTCTCCAAATGCTGCCGCAACACGCATTTCACGAGCAAAAAAGATGTTTGCGGAACACTACCAACGTTTGAGTAAAGAGGGTGTTGGAAAACGGGAGCAAAGGCCATGAACAACACTGGCAACAACAACATGAGGAGCGTTCACGAGGTCGATTTACCACCTCTTCCACCGACGAATGTATCTGGCCCTGCCGTCTGTGCCAATATACGTTTGTACCTTGCTGTCTGGGATGACCTCTCTCCCTTTCAAAGGCAGGTAGTATCTCAGCATATGCAGTCGTGTCCTGACTGCAGCCGTGAGTTGCAATTGATGAAGCGTTCGACTCATTTGGTGGCCTGCCTGGACACCTCAGAGCCGTCGGCGCGAGTCGATGAGGCCGTGATGGCTGCTATCGCCACACGCGGCCACGCGCAGCAGGTCGCAAAGCCTCTCTCTTTCTCAACTCGTCGCCTGGCCTCCTCTCCGCGCAGGACATCTCGAAATATCCCACGTATGGTCGCTATGGGTGGCATAGCGGCCGCTCTCTTGCTCGCTGCCTTCCTGTCCGCTTACTTCGTTATGGGAATTGGTCAGCCGCACCAGATCGCAAGCATAGGTCATTCTCAGCAGGTCTTTGCTCTTCCAGCCAATCTTTCCTGGAATAATTATGTACTCTTTTATAAGCAAACTGTCACCAGTTCTCAGGGAAATCAGTACAGGGTGACCAGCTATCACAACATGAGCGATGATAGCATGCGTACAGAGACGGTGATGGATGATAAGGTCGATGTGCTGGTGGTAAAAGATCCGCAGAAGAGCCTTGGCCTGGATCTGATGCATCATGTTGCTCAGTGGGATGTGCACAACTGGGATGTTGATGACTCAATGTTCGATCTCGCCATCCTACGGAAGGACCTGCAGACTGGACGCGCTAAGTATCTTGGGAAAGATCACTTTAAGGGTCAGGACGTCTATCGTGTCCGTACTGCACAGGGTGATATATTGCTGCTCAATATGCAGTACATGCCAATAAATGCGCTCAATAAAGGTCAGGAGGTTCCAGACTCTAAGCCTATGTTCGATCAGTTGCAATGGTTGCAGCCCAGTCAGGTTCCTGACGCAACATGGGATATGAAGGTGCCAGCCAATTTCAAAGTGGGAAAGATTTCCGCTCAATTATAATTTACCCTCCTTCCGGTCAAAGGATGCTATAATTTACATAGAAAAGAAGATGTAGAGAGTCATTTAGATTTTAGAATGTATCTGACTCTCGTTGTATCCATTTCTCTATGAACTTGCGGATTTACGGAGTTGCTGCTCTTTATAAGTCTTAAGGAGTTTTTGCATAGTATACATTTTTACAAACTTTTGTGCGAAGCACAAAAGTTTGTAAAAATGTATACTATGCAAAAACTCCTTAAGATGAAAGGCACGCTGAAGGCGTGCAAAAGGATGAGAAAAGGGAGCAGTTCGATGCAATGAGAGTTGGGCACATTCAGACCTACAGAGCTGTAGGTATATGGGAGGAGAAGACATGTCAGAGCATATTCCAGTTGTCGTTGGAGCGGTGAGGACACCGACCGGAAAATTTCTTAGTCATCTCACTAGTTTCACTGCTCCCCAACTGGGAGCAATCGCTATTAAAGAAGCTGTACGTCGTTCCGCTATCGATCCAGCCACGCTCGATGAAGTTGTGATGGGGAATGTGGTCTCGGCTGGCGTAGGTCAGTCTCCCGCCCGTCAGGCAGCCATTCACGCCGACCTGCCGGATGATCTTCCCGCTTTCACGGTGAATAAGGTCTGTGGCTCTGGCCTGAAGGCTATGATGCTGGCCGCGCAGGCTATCCGTGCCGGTGATGCACAGGCTTTTGTGGCTGGTGGCATGGAGAGTATGAGTAACACTCCCTATCTGCTGACGCAGGCGCGCACTGGTTATCGTATGGGTGATAACAAGATCGTTGATGCCGTTGTGCATGATGGTCTCTGGTGTGCCTTTGAAAATATTCATATGGGTGAGGAGGCGGAGATCATCGCCGAAAAGTTTGGTGTGACCCGTGCCGAGCAGGACAGCTATTCTCTGCACAGCCATCAGAAGGCCGCCGCCGCAACGGCTCAGGGCCTTTTTAAAGACGAGATCGTTCCCATTGAGGTGAAGCAGAAAAAAGGCACTCTTGTAGTCGATACTGATGAGCCTATCCGTGGCGATACCTCTATGGATGCTCTGACCAAACTCATGCCAGCCTTCCAGGAGGGCGGCTCAGTCACCGCTGGCAATGCCCCCGGCTTAAGCGATGGCGCTTCGGCAACTGTTGTCGTCGAGCAGTCTCTGGCGCAGGATCAGGGGCTGGAGGTGCTAGCCCGCATCACAGGCTATGCCTCAGCCGCCATCACTCCTCGCTATATCTTCGCTGCACCCCCCTTCGCCGTCCGCCGCCTGCTTCAGCGCACCGGACTCAAACTCAGCGATTTTGATCTGATCGAGGTCAACGAGGCTTTTGCGGCCCAGACACTGGCGAATGGAAAAGAGCTTGATTGGGACTGGTCGCGCGTCAATATCAGCGGTGGTGCGATTGCACTGGGTCATCCTATTGGCTCCAGCGGCTCACGCGTCCTGACCACGTTGATCTATGGCCTACGGAGACGCGGTGGCGGTCGCGGCCTGGCAACCCTGTGTCTGGGCGGTGGTGGTGCAGTTGCCATGTCAATAGAAGTCTAGCCTTCTCTTTCCGAGAAAAGTCTTCTAGCACTAAACGAGCACGACTTCAACGCCGAGCTTACGTACCTGCTTCACCATATGCGCAGGTGCCCGTGTATCGGTGATAATGAGCTTGAGACGTTCGAGAGGACAAAAGGTCGCCAGGGTCACCTGGTCCCACTTCGTGGCATCCAGGATGGCAATCACTTCCTTGGCGGCCTTGACCATATCACGCTTGAGTTCGACCTCTTCGGCGTTGACGTCGGTCAGTCCAGTATTGAGCGTCAAGCCACGCGCGCCGACGAATGCTTTGCTGATGTTGATTTGCTCCAAGACGGGACTCCCCCATTTCCCTACCAGGGATTGAGTTTCCCGTCGTAACATACCCCCTAGGAGTAAGACGGAGAGCGAGGAAGAACGTCCTAACTCGACGGCTGTGCGTACCCCGTTTGTAGCGATAGTCAGGTCAGACTTTGATCCCAGGAATGGAACCATAGCGAGCGCAGTCGTGCTGGCATCCAGGGCAATGGTCTCGCCATTCTGAACATAGCGTGCGGCCGCCTCGCCGATGCGCTCTTTCTCCGCACGTTGCATTTGCTCACGTACGTCAATGCTCATTTCGCTGATACTTGAACCAAGCGCATTGGGAATTGCCCCGCCGTGTGTACGTCGTGCCAAACCTTGTGTTTCTAGCCAGGCCAGATCCTTGCGAATCGTCACCTCAGAGACGGCAAAACGTTGGCTGAGTTCGGGGACCGTCACGCGCTGCTCCACCTCAAGCTGGCGCAGAATCTGTTGACGGCGCTCTGGTGTAAAGAGGACTGACTCTTCAGATGAAGTTTCGTCTGATTTCGTTTTGCTCCGTTCGTTTCCCATTCTATACCTGTTGATCTCTCATTTTATAAGCAACCCGTGTAGCGACAATCCCTTGCGGTTGTCGTTGGTGACCTGCCTCTAAGCTACACGGGCGTAGGTTGAAGTTTAGTGTCACATTCTAATAGTTTCGCTCTATTTTGTTTCCTTATATCATGATGGTATAGATACTGTCAAATGAGCTTGCTCAAATGCCACCTGGCCCACTATCATTCTACGGCGCGTAAAAATAGAGCCATCAAACCATTGACAATCTCTATTTCTCACTGTATTCTTTTGAAAGAATACGAAATCAAAAGAAACCTCATATTTGTATCAATCTCTGTGGTAGTTATGACATTGTGCGCTTGTCAAATACATCCCAAAGGGGGGAAAGAGAGTGACACAACCTTCTGAGCCCATCGTTGAACTCGCCAATATTTCTAAGCAATTTGGAGCTGTTCAGGCTCTACAGAATGCGAGTCTAGCCCTCTATCCTGGTGAGGTTCACGCGCTGCTTGGCGAGAACGGTGCGGGCAAGAGTACGCTCGTCAAGATTCTGGGCGGCATTCATCGTCCTGATACGGGTACTTTCACCTTGCGGAACGAGATCGTTGAGCTGCACAATCCCGCGCAGGCGCAGCATCTAGGGATCGCTGTCATCCATCAGGAGCCCACACTTTTCCCCGACTTGAATGTGGCTGAGAATGTTTTTATGGGCCGGCATCCCCGCGACCGCTTTGGACGAGTGGCGTGGAAGCAGATGTATCAGGAGGTGGAACGTCTGTTTACCTCTCTCGATGTGCCTTTGAGTGTGTACACACCGGTGCAAGGGCTTTCTGTGGCTGATCAGCAGATGGTGGAGATCGCCAAGGCGCTTTCTCTGGATGCGCGCGTGTTGGTGATGGATGAGCCGACGGCGGCGCTCTCCTCACACGAGGTGGAGAAGCTCTTTGTCATTACTCGACAACTGCGTGAGCGCGGCGTCGCGATCCTCTTCGTCAGTCATCGCCTGGAGGAAGTCTTCGAGCTGGCTGATCGCGTCACTATCATGCGTGATGGTGCTCATGTCATCACAGCTCCGACAAGTACATTGACCTCTGAAGATATCATTCGTCATATGGTTGGGCGTGAGCTGACCGCACTTTTTCCTAAAGGCGAGTCCGAAATCGGTGAAGTCCTTCTCTCCGTGCAACATCTCACACGCACCGGTACCTTCAACGATATCAGCTTTCAGCTCCGGCGAGGCGAGATTCTTGGCTTTTCCGGACTGGTTGGAGCCGGGCGGACTGAAGTGGCGCGGGTGATCTTCGGCATTGATCGAGCCGATGCAGGCGAGATCTGCATCGCCAACGAACCCGTCCATATTTCCTCGCCGGATGTTGCTATGCGCCACGGCCTCGCCTATGTCCCTGAAGATCGTCGTCAGCAGGGCCTGGTTATGGACTTCTCGATCACCAAGAATATGACGCTACCAGTCTTACGGCAGTTCAGTCCGTTCGGCATTATGGATCGACAGCGAGAACGAGCGACTGCTACGAACTATTCACAACAACTACATGTGCGCTCAGCAGGCGTTGATCAATTAGTGAAGGCTCTTTCAGGCGGCAATCAGCAGAAAGTGGTCCTAGCCAAATGGCTAATTACCGATCCAAAGATTCTTATCCTTGATGAACCGACGCGTGGCGTTGATATCGGAGCCAAGTCCGAGGTGCATCGCATTATCTCTGAACTTGCCTCAAGGGGCCTGGCAATTATCCTTATTTCGAGTGAGCTACCTGAAGTGCTGGCCATGTCTGATCGCGTACTGGTCATGCACGAGGGGCGCGTTGCAGGGATATTCGACCGCGCCGAGGCAACTCAAGAGAAAGTTATGTTTGCGGCAACGGGGCAGGTGCTTTATGACAACCACAAGTAAAGGGCACGAGGAGGTTCGCACCGTTCAGCGCGGCGGTCAGAGCCGCCTGGTCAGGTTAGTGAGCCGGGTACGTGAACTGGGTCTGCTCATCGTCCTCCTTCTAATCATCATCGTAGTGAGCGCGCAGGAACCTCGCTTCTTGACGGTGTCCAACCTTGAGCAGATTCTGCTATCCGTCGCTATTCTCGCTATTGTTGCCGTTGGTGAGACACTGGTCGTGCTCACGCGCAACATTGACCTTTCCGTTGGCTCGATGGTCGGTTTTGCTGCCTTTGTGACAGCCGATCTTTTTAAGCAGCAGCCAGGAACCAATCTTGTTGCCGCCATCTTGCTAGGGTGCTTCCTGGGGCTTGTGCTAGGAGCAATTAACGGCCTGATTGTGACGGTGGGACGTGTGCCTGCGATCATCGTGACGCTTGGCACGCTCTATGTCTACCGGGGTCTGGACTTTGTCGTCGCAGGTGGCACTCAGGTGAGTGCTTCCGACGTACCAGACAGTTATCTCAGTCTGGCAACCACGCGAATTCTCGGTATTCCAGCCCTTATCCTCTTCGCTGCCGCCGCAGCCATCATTTTTGCCTATCTATTGCGTTCCACCCGAAGCGGCCGCCAGCTCTATGCCATTGGAAGCAATCCTGAAGCGGCACGTCTCGCAGGCATTCGCAGCAACCTGCTGATCTTTGGAGCGTTCCTCGTTTCGGGGCTGCTCAGCGGATTGGCGGGCGTGCTCTGGGGAGCTCGTTTTGCTACGGTAGATGCTACGGCTGCATCGGGATTGGAACTCCAGGTGGTGGCAGCCGTTGTCGTTGGAGGTGTAAGTACACTAGGGGGATCGGGAACCATCCTGGGCGTGATGCTCGGTGCGATTGTCCTGGGCACCATTGATAACTCGCTCAACCTGCTCAAGCTGTCCCAGTTCTGGCTGCAAGCGATTGATGGAGCCGCTATTGTTTTTGCTGTAACGCTGGACGCGTTTATCACGCGTTGGGTGCGGCGCGCACTTCTCATCCGGAGGCAAAGATGAAGCGATTCGCATTTCTACGTTCCTGGGAGGCTCTGCTGGTTGTGCTCCTGCTCATCGCCATCGTTGTTGGCAGCTCGCTCTCACCATATTTCCTTACCGGCTTTAATGTTGCCTCACTGACCAGGGATCTTATGGAGAAGGCGATTATGGCTCTTGCCATGACGCTGATCGTCATCACAGGCGAGATTGATCTCTCGGTGGCCTCAGTGTTGGGCCTGGCAAGCGTAATGCTGGGAGCTACCTGGCGGGCAGGTGTACCTCTCTGGCTGGGAATTCCCATCGTATTGATCCTGGGTGCGATTGCGGGACTGATCAATGGCTTGCTGGTGACGCGTCTGGGTCTTCCCTCCCTGGTGGTCACGCTAGGAACACTCGGACTCTATCGTGGATTGGCCTATGTCGTGCTGGGAGATCAGGCGGTGAGCAACTTTCCTCCTGGCTTCACAAACTTCGGTTTTGGAAGCGTTCCCGGCACGCTTATCCCCTGGCCGTTTGTCGTCTTCGCGCTCCTGGCACTGGTCTTTGTTGGCTTGCTCCATTGGAGCTGGATTGGTAGACAAATCTATGCAGTAGGTAATAACAAGGAGGCTGCGCGCTTCGCAGGCATTCGGGTTGCGCAGTTGAAGTTGTTGCTCTTCGTAGTTTCCGGCCTACTTGCCGCGCTGGCCGGTGTCATCTTCACCGCTCGCTTTTCGAGTGCGCGACCTGATAACGCGCTTGGCTTCGAGCTGGACGTGGTGACAATCGTGCTATTGGGCGGTGTGAATATCTTTGGTGGAAGGGGGACGCTGCTCGGCGTTATCCTCTCTCTCTTTATCATCGGCGCAGTGCGCAATGCTCTGGGCCTTGTCAGTATCAGCGGTGATATTCAGAATATTGTCGTCGGCATCCTCTTGATCTTCTCGGTCTTGGGACCGAATATTGTGCAGAGTATTCAGGCGACTCTAGCTCGCAAGCGCCTGGCGGCGAGCTCTTCGATGAAGAATGTGTAAAGGAGTAAACAGATGAAGAAGCTGTTTCACACACTAGTTCCCGGATTCCTGGTCTGTCTGGCTCTTGTGCTTGCAAGCTGCGGAGGCAGTAGCGCGAGTGGTGGAAGCGGTAGTAGCAGTGGTAGTAGTGGAGGAAGTGGAGGTGGAAGTAGCAATCTTAATATTGCCTTTCTGCCGAAAGCTGTCAACAATCCGTATTTCGATATAGCCGCGACCGGCGGAAAGAGCGCGGCGGGTGAACTGAAAGGGACGTTTAAACAGGTAGGACCCTCTACGGCGAGTGCATCTGACCAGGTGACGTGGATCAATACGTTGACCCAGCAGCATGCAAACGCGATTGTGGTATCTGCGAACGATCCCAACGCCCTGGCACCCGCGCTCAAGCAGGCATCCTCACAAGGAATCAAGGTTGTGAGCTATGACTCCGACGTGGCTCCTGATGCGCGCCAGATCTTTGTGAGCCAGGCCAGTTCAGAGGATATTGGTCGTACTGAGGTGCAGCTTTTGGGTAAGCAGCTCAACTACAGTGGTCAGATTGCTATCCTCTCCGCCGCCAGCACAGCTACCAACCAGAATACCTGGATTGGCTTTATGAAGGACGAGCTTTCCAAGCCGCAGTACAAGAACATGAGCATGGTCAAGATCGACTATGGCAATGACGATGACCAGAAGAGCTTCAATGATACGCTGAGCCTTATGCAGGCATACCCCAATCTCAAGGGTATCATCTCTCCGACGACCGTAGGGATCGCGGCGGCGGCCCGCGCCATCGAGTCGGTGAACAAAGGCGGAAAGGTTGCCCTGACCGGGCTGGGCACACCGAATCAGATGCGCAAGTATGTCAAAGACGGGACCGTCCAGCAGTTCGCGCTGTGGGACCCCGGCAAGCTGGGCTACCTCGCTTACTACGCGGCAGCCGCACTCATTCAGGGCAAGATAACCGGCAAGCAAGGAGACAGCTTTAGTGCGGGCACGCTCGGCACAAAGACGGTTGCTGCCAACGGTGTTGTGCTCTTAGGAACACCGACCACATTCGACAAAGCCAACATCGATCAGTTTAATTTCTAACTAGAGACAAACCTCTCTTCCAACGAAGAGAGGTTTCGAGAGCTCGCTGCTTTAGCACGCGAATCCGCGCTTTAGCACGATACAACTCGCTTTTATGTATATTTACTCTTTATGCTTGATAGCTGCTGAGAGAGTGTTTGATGCCCAGCGTCTTCACATTCTGAGCAGAAAGTAGTGTGCAGCTTCGCTGCCTTAAACAGTTCTAAGGGATAGTTTTCCATTTTTTATAATTTTTTGTGCAGAGCACAAAAATTATAAAAAATGGAAAACTATCCCTTAGAAGAAGGGCATGCCGAAGGCGTGCACATGGGCTGGAAAGAGAAGAAAGCGAAGGCGCTGAGCGTCTGATACTCTCTTGGCGGAGGTTGAGTTGCGGAAAAGAGATGCGAGTGTTATCGAACGCCGTGCTAAAGCGCGGATTCGCGTGCTAAAGCACAATACCGTTTAGATACGTGCAACGGCAAGCTCAATTCAAGCGATTCTAACTCAGCAGTATGAGCACAAGTTCCTCTTATCTAAACGGTATTGTGCTAAAGCAGCGGGCTCTGAAACATGGGGTTTGTATTGGGAATTGAGGAAGGTTAGAGTAGTAGGAATATAGGGAGTTTTGTGAATATGAGTGGAGAGAAGCAGAACATCAATGTTGATGCCGTTGTAGAGAAAATCCAACAGTTTACTATTGAAACGCCTTCCTGGGGTTATGGTGACTCGGGGACGCGCTTCAAGGTCTTTCACTGGCCTGGTGCGGCTAGTACGCTGCGCGAGAAGCTCGCCGACGCGGCCGAAGTCAACCGGCTGACAGGCGTCTGTCACAGCGTCGCCATTCATATCCCCTGGGATAAAGAGAATGATTGGCAGGGAGTAAAGGACTACGCTCATAGTCTAGGCCTGCGCATCGGGTCGGTCAATCCCAATCTCTTTCAGCAGGACGCCTATCGTTTCGGAAGCTTGAGCCATGTGGATCTCCAGATCCGGCAACAAGGCATTACACATGTGCTTGAATGCATCCAGATAGCCCAGGCTGTGAACTCACACGTCATTAGCCTCTGGTTAGCAGAAGGAACTAACTATCCCGGCCAGGACAACCTGCGCCGCCGCCGAACTCGCCTACTCGATTCGCTCAAAGAGATCTATGCGGCCTTGCCTGCAGGTATGCGCCTGTTGATCGAGTATAAATTCTTTGAGCCAGCCTTTTATTCCACTGATCTACCAGATTGGGGCACCTCGCTGCTGATGGCGCAGAAGCTTGGCTCTCAGGCCGAGGTCCTGGTGGATACCGGCCATCATCCGCAGGGCACCAATATTCCGCAGATCGTGGCACAACTGCTCGATGAGGGGCGGCTCGGTGGCTTCCACTTCAACGACCGCAAGTATGCCGATGACGACCTGATTGTCGGTTCTATCAATCCCTTCGAGCTTTTCTGCATCTTTAATGAGCTTGTTGATGCTGGCGTCGAGAGCAATGTCAATGCCGGTCGTGTTGCGTATATGATCGATCAGTCGCACAACATCGAGCCAAAGATCGAAGCCATGATCCAGAGTGTAGTGAACATCCAGACCGTGTACGCCAAAGCGCTGGTTGTAGACCGTGAAGCCTTGCAGGAAGCCCAGGAGCGCAGTGATGTGTTAGCTGCCTATCGCGTGTTGCAATCAGCCTACGAGACGGATGTACGCCCATTGCTAGCTGAGGCTCGTACCCGGCAAGGGCTCAATCCTGATCCCATCGCAGCATTTAGAGCCAGCGGTTATGCTGAACAGGTGGCGCGAGAGCGGACGGCAGTTGGAACGGCCAGTGGCTATCCGGGTGCGTAAGCCAGTGAGAAGATGAAAGGATTTGATGCTATGACAGATGTCTCACCATCAGCGACGTTAGCGCAGCTCGTCGTGCGGTCACGTCAACTGGGGGCGGACCGTACCGTCTGCAATTGGGGCGGTGGCAATACCTCGGCTAAGGCTGATGAAATAGATTTTCGCGGTCGCCCAACACGTATCTTGTGGGTCAAGGGTTCTGGTTCTGACCTTGCCAGCATCACTGACGCCTCGTTCACCGGGCTGTATTTAGATGACGTGCTGCCTTTGCTCGAACGTGAACGCATGAGCGACACCGATATGGTCAGCTATCTGGCTCATTGTTTCTACGAACCGAATCGCCCGCGCCCCTCCATCGAGACACTCTTGCATGGATTTTTGCCCTTTCCACACATCGATCACACGCACGCCGACGCGACGAACTATTTCGCCTGTGCTGCTGATGGCGAGTACCTGGCACGAGAGTGCTTTGGCGACGAACTGATCTGGATTCCCTATCGCCGCCCCGGCTTTAGCCTTGCACGCGAAGTAGCCCTGGCCATGCGCGCCCATCCACAGGCGAAGCTCGTCATCCTGGCCAAACATGGCCTGATCACCTGGGGCGAGAGTGATGAGACCTGCTATGCCGCAACTCTCGCGACCATCGCTCGCGCCCGCGAATTCGTCGAGTCCCGCATCGCTCGTGCAGATCGAGCCCTCTTTGGTGGATTCCGTGTCACAGCAGCGTCCTCTGAAGATCGCCGTGCTATTGCCGCGCAAGTAGCCCCTATTCTGCGAGGATTGGTCTCGGCAGAGAAACGTCAGATTTTGCGCTTTGAAGACACTGAGGACGTGTTGACCTTTGTGAGCAGTCAGGACGCGCCCCGGCTCAGCACGATTGGCGCGGCCTGCCCCGACCATCTCGTGCATACCAAACCCTGGCCGCTGCTAATCGACTGGACTCCAGAGCAAGATGTAGCAGCCCTTTCTGAAGCGTTGCATACAGGGATCGAGGCGTATGTTACGAAGTATCAGCGGTACCTGGAGGAGAACGTCCAGCAGGATCTCGATCCAGACGCGACGACACCGGTCTATCGGGCCGCCGACGCTGTTGCCGATCCACATCCCCGCGTCATCCTCATCCCCGGCGTAGGCATGTTCACCACGGGCAAAGACGCGTCGCTGGCCAATGTCTCGGCTCAACTCTACCATCGAGCCATTGCGGTAATGCGTGGAGCCGAGGCGGATGGCGGCTTTATCTCGTTGAGCGATGCTGAGAGTTACGCAGTCGAGTACTGGCCACTGGAGCAGTATAAGCTCAAGCAGGCTCCACCCGAACGCGAGTTTTCCCGACAGATCATGCTGGTCACAGGGGCGGCGGGTGGCATCGGCTCGGCCATTTGCCGAAGGATGGCGCAGGATGGTGCCCATATTGTGGCCACCGATATTGATCTGGCCGGAGCAGAGCAGATAGCTAGTTCTCTCAATGAGCGCTTTGGGACAGGGCGTGCGGTAGCTGTGAAGATGGATGTGACACAGGAAGAGAGCGTGCGCGCAGCCTTTGAGCAGGCGGCCCTCGCCTTTGGTGGCCTTGACATCATTGTTAGCAACGCCGGATTAGCCTCCAGTGCCTCCATCACTGAGACAACGCTCTCGGAGTGGAATCGGAACTGGAATGTGCTGGCGACCGGCTACTTCCTGGTGGCCCGCGAGGGCTTCCGGATTCTCGAAGCACAGGGACGCGGCGGCAATCTTGTTTTCGTCGCTAGCAAGAATGCGCTGGTTGCTGGCAAGAATGCATCGGCGTATTCGACTGCCAAAGCCGCCGAAGCACACCTGGCCCGCTGCCTTGCCGAAGAGGGAGGACAGTTCGGCATTCGCGTCAACACAGTCAACCCCGACGCCGTGCTCACAGGCTCGCGCATCTGGGATAGCTCGTGGCGGCAAGAGCGGGCGGCAACCTATGGTGTGGCTCCCAATCAATTGGAAGAGGTTTATCGCAAACGGACAACGTTGGGCGTCAATATCCTACCGGAAGATATCGCTGAGGCGGTGGCATTCTTCGCCTCGTCAGCACGTGCGAGCAAGAGCACTGGCAATATCCTCAACGTCGATGGAGGCATTCCAGCTGCCTATCCACGTTAAGAGGGAGGAGGAAGCTATGGCGACTCGCAATGTAGCGGCCGTCGATCTGGGGGCTGGAAGCGGGCGTGTCCTGCTGGCACGCTTCGATGGGCGTGCACTCGATGTGCAAGAGGTGCATCGCTTTGTGAATCGGCCGGTAACGCTGCACGGACATCGCTTCTGGAATATTCTCTCATTGTGGGATGACGTTCTCACAGGTCTAAGCAAAGCTCGCCAGATGGCAGGGACGCTCGATAGTATCGGAGTGGATACCTGGGGCGTCGATTACGCTCTGGTGGATGCTCAGGGCCTCTTGCTGAGCCAGCCCTTCCAGTATCGCGATTTCCGGACAGATGGGGTGATGGAGCAAGTTTTTGCACAGATTCCTCGCGATGTGCTCTATCAGCGTACCGGCATCCAGATGCTGCCCATCAACACGCTCTTCCAGCTCTACGCCCACGAACAGATGCAGCCGGGAGTACTGGCCTCCGCTTACCGGTTGCTGCTGATCCCGGATCTGTTGCACAACTGGCTGTGTGGATCGTTCATCAGTGAACGCACCAACGTCACCACGACCCAATGCTGGGACCCAAAGAGTGGAGCATGGATCACCGACGTGCTGGATCGCCTGAAGATTCCCACAACTCTGCTTCCGTCAGTGGTCGAGGCAGGCACGAGTGTGGGCGAGGTCTTGCCGGAGTGGCACAGTAGTCTGGGTAAGGCTCAGGTCATTGTCCCTGCAACCCACGATACAGGTTCGGCGATTGCTGCCACGCCAGTGCAATCTTCAAGTTCCTGGGGATATATCAGCTCTGGTACCTGGTCGCTGGTGGGCGTGGAGCTCCCGCAACCAGTCATGACGGCGGAGGCGATGGCGGCCAACTTCACCAATGAAGGAGGGATCTTTGGGACGACGCGCTTCCTTAAGAACGTAATGGGGCTCTGGTTACTGCAAGAATGCCAGCGTCGCTGGGCACGGACTGGTCATGCTACGGACTATGATACACTGCTGGCAGATATCGACGCCGTTCCAGCGTTCGTCGCGCTGATCGATCCGGATGATCCACGCTTTCTGGCACCACAGGATATGCCAGCGGCGATTAATGCTTACCTGCGAGAGCACAATCAGGCACCTCTACAAGCGCCAGTAGCTTTCGTCCGTTGCATTTTGGAGAGTCTGGTATTACGCTATTGCGAGGTGTTTCAGCAGATCAATGAGCTAACTGGAACTCGCATTACAAGCGTCCATGTGCTTGGTGGAGGGGCACGCAATGCGCGGATCAATCAGTGGTTAGCTGATGCGCTCTCTCTGTCTGTAATAGCTGGACCTTATGAGGCGACGGCGTACGGGAACGCGCTGATGCAACTCGTGGGCCTGAGAGAACTGCACACTTTGCAGGAAGTCCGCGCCGTAGCACAGGGACAGCCGACGTCTCTCTTTTCGCCACGGCTGGAGAGACGCGCCGCCTGGCGCGAGGCGGCACAACGATTTCGTAGCATGATAACTGAAGTCTAGTGACTATCTCCAACCGTATTGCCACCTCGTGGTTCTCATTTTCGTGGATACGCAGATGAGGATTAACTTGTTTAGAAAGTTGATCCTCATTTTCCTGCTATCTCTTTGACGTTGATCCTCATTTTCCTGCTATGTTTTTGACATTAATCCTCATTTTCTTGCTATGTTTTTGACATTGATAGGTTATTATAGGAAGAGAGGATTGTCTATTTTCTTTGCACGCAATCCGCGACTATTTTATAAAAGATTACGCGAGGATAACGACTCATGGATCAACCAGAGCACAGGCCCGAAGAAGATGCTTTAAAGCAGAAGGCTTATGGTGCTATCCCCACATCAACGAGTACAGATGATTTCGACCTATCTCAGCCGGTTATGGAAGAGTTGACGGGTGCCCTTCCAGGTAATAAGCGTGTGCGCGTTATTCGGCCTGAGCATTCGGTCTTTCGACGTATTAGTGAAGGCACATTGCAGGCGACTGATTTTTCTTATGTGCCTCAGAGTGGCCTGGATAAACTTCTTTATCGGGCTAAGCGTGTTTTGATCGGCTCGCCGATTCCAACTGTCAAGGCGGAGCAGGAACGGCTTACAAGGTTCAAGGCGCTGGCAGTTCTCTCTTCAGATGCTATCTCCTCCGTTGCCTATGCAACCGAGGCTATTCTGATCAATCTGGTAGCCGCTGGCTCAGGGCATCTCGGACTTGCTTTCCCAATTAGCATGGTTATTATCGCTTTACTTGCTGTGGTAGCCATCTCGTATCGTCAGACTATTCCGGCCTACCCAAATGGCGGTGGATCGTATATCGTTGCGAAAGATAATCTGGGAACGACTGTAGGCCTGGTAGCTGCCGCTGCGCTGCTCATCGACTATGTGCTGAACGTTGCAGTGAGCGTCTCTGCTGGTGTGTTGAATCTGGTCTCACTCTTTGGCGCTCTCAGTCCTTACGTTGTGCCGATTGACGTGGCGCTGGTCGTTTTGATCACGCTCGTCAATCTACGTGGAGTGCGCGAGTCGGGGACTGTCTTTGCCTTTCCTACCTACTTCTTTGTGGTCTCGGCGATGCTACTGATCATTGTGGGATTTGTGAAGGCTTTTGTCTTTCAACATCAGCCCTTTATCGCCGATTTTACACCCCAGGTGCAGGCGATTGAACCGCTGTCGATTTTCTTGATTCTGCGCTCGTTTGCCACTGGCTGTTCTGCTATGACGGGAGTGGAGGCGATCTCAAACGGTATTCCAGCTTTTAAGAAGCCGGAGACGCATAATGCTGCTATTACGTTGACCTGGATGGCAGTGATCCTGGGGACACTTTTCTTTGGTATTAGTGTGCTGGCGATGACGTATGGTGTGGAGGCGAACGCGAGTAGTAATCCTACGGTGGTGGCTCAGATTGCGACGAAGGTGTTTACCGGGCCGCTCGTTTTCTTGTTCCCGGTCTTTCAAATAGCGACTCTGGGTATTCTTACTCTGTCGGCTGAAACGAGCTACTCCGATTTTCCTCGTCTGGCCTCGTTATTGGCGCGCGATAGATTCTTGCCGAGTCAGTTCGCCTTTCGTGGCGATCGCTTGGCATTTTCTGTCGGCATTGGCTTTCTTGCGGTGCTGGCTATCGTGCTGCTGATCGTCTTCAAGGGTGATACCAATCAGCTAATCAATCTCTTTGCCATTGGCGTCTTTATCTCGTTTACACTCTCTCAGTCAGGTATGGTGCGCCATTGGTATCGCTTACGTACTCAGGATAAGACCTGGCGCCGTAGTATACTTATTAATGGCGCTGGGGCGGTTACGACTGCGCTGGTGGCGATTGTGATCTCAGTGACGAAGTTTGTCGAGGGTGCGTGGATTGTTGTCCTGCTTATTCCAATAATCGTCTTCACTTTTAGATCCATTCATACTCACTATGAACATTATGAGCGTGAGCGTACGTCGGATATTCCTCTCAATCCGCTGGATATTCGTCATCGCATTATTGTACCTGTTGACCGGTTGGATCGTGCCTCTTTCCAGAGCTTGTCCTATGCGCGCTCAATCTCCTCACATGTGACTGTGGTGCATATTGCTGTTGATGATGACGAGGTCAACCGGGTAAAAGCAAGCTGGGAGAACTGGCAGAAACGGCTTCCTGATGATGAAGAGACGCATCTGTTGATTATTGAGTCGCCCTATCGTTCTCTACTGCGTCCCTTGCTGGCCTACATTGATACGATCAAGCTGCGCCATCCCGATGATACGCTCACTGTGATTCTGCCGGAGTATGTGGTGATCCACTGGTGGGAATACTTCCTGCACAACCAGACTGGCTTCCGTCTAAAGGCGGCGTTACTCTTCCGTCCGGGCATTGTGGTGATCGATATTCCTGAGCATCTGCGTGACCGTCATCGTGCTGACATGGCTCAGCCTGCGAATAAGGCTTGATTCAGGATGCCCGCTATATGCTACAATAGAGAATAAACGCGACCAGACAAAACTGGAGCTCGCAATGCCTTGTAGCCTCACAGAGGAGGAGATAGATCATGTTGGAACAAGAATCGACAACACAGCCCGTTGTCCAGCAAGGCACACTCTTCGATGCCGCAGAACTCGCTCGCCTTGAGGTGGCACAGACTCACTGGGAGCAGACGACCGTTCAGAAATCGATGCAGCGTATTCCGGAGCGCGAAAATCTACAGACAACATCGAGCGTGTCCATAGAGCGTCTCTACACGCCTCAAGACAATAGCGCGCTTGACTATTCGCGCGACCTGGGATTTCCCGGCGAGTATCCCTATACGCGTGGTGTACAGCCGACCATGTACCGCGCCCGCCCCTGGACGATGCGTATGTTCGCCGGCTTCGGCACCGCTGAGGATACCAACGCGCGCTTTAAGTACCTGCTTCAACAGGGCCAGACGGGCCTCTCGACTGCCTTTGATATGGCGACGCTCTATGGCTACGATACTGATCATCCGCTTGCCGCGGGCGAGTTTGGCAAGTGCGGCGTAGCCATCTCTTCTCTGGCCGATATGGAGATCCTCTTCGCCGACCTGCCGTTGGATAAGATCACCACGTCAATGACGATCAATAGCCCCGCTCCCGTTATCTGGGCGATGTATATCGTCAACGCTGAGAAGCGCGGCTTCCCAATGGCATCTCTGGGCGGCACGTTGCAAAACGATATACTCAAAGAATATAGCGCGCAAAAAGAGTTTATCTTTCCGCCTGAGCCGTCCCTCCGCCTCGTTATAGATACTATCGAGTTCGGCTCCCGCTACATGCCCCGTTGGAACACTATTAGTATCAGCGGCTATCACATCCGCGAGGCTGGCGCGAATGCCGTGCAGGAATTAGCCTTCACCATCGCGGATGGACTGGCGTACGTCGATGCCGCTATACAGCGTGGTCTGTCGATCGATGATTTCGCCCCACGCCTCTCTTTCTTTTTCGATGTGCACAATGACATCTTTGAAGAGGTCGCCAAGTTTCGCGCTGGCCGTCGCATCTGGGCACGCCTGATGCGCGAGCGCTACGGAGCCAAAGATCGGCGCTCCTGGATGATGCGCTGCCATGCCCAAACCGCTGGCGTCTCCCTGACTGCTCAGCAGCCTGAAAACAATATTGTGCGTACAACGATTCAAGCTCTCGCCGCTGTGCTGGGCGGAACCAATTCGCTGCACACGAATTCTCTTGATGAGGCGCTGGCCCTGCCGACCGAGAAAGCTGCTCTGATTGCTCTGCGTACACAACAGATTATTGCTAACGAGAGTGGCGTGAGCAATACCGTCGATCCGCTGGCTGGTTCCTATTTCATCGAGTCGCTCACCGATGAGACGGAGCGCGCGACTATGGAGTATCTGAACCGCATCGACGCGCTTGGTGGCGTGCTGCCTTGTATTCAGAATGGCTTCTTCCAGCGCGAGATTGCCGAGTCGGCCTATCGCTATCAGCAGGAGATCGATACGCATCAGCGCTCTATTGTCGGCGTGAACGATTATGTGATGGAAGAGCATGTGAAGGTTCCCACTCTCTACGTGGACTACGCGGGACAGGAGAAGCATCTCGCCCGCCTCGACCGTGTACGCCGCGAGCGCGATCAATCTCAGGTTAAGCGCACTCTGGACAATCTGCAGCGTGCCTGCGAGGGCAGCGAAAACACCATGCCTGCCATCATAGAGGCCGTCAGAGCCTATGCCACGCTCGGCGAGATCATGGATGTCTTTCGCTCGGTCTTTGGGAACTATATGGAGCCGGCTGTGTTTTAGTATCTGCCGTCTACCTCTCCAGAAAGCTCCTCTCTCAAAGATCTTTGAGAGGGGCTTTGTTCGTATGTAGAAGGGTGTGTCCGATGTCAAACGATCAGCCATTGCTAGAAAAGCCTACTTTAAACTCAGCGGAAGTGCTGCGAATCAAACAGTTAGCGCACGTATGCGAAACCTATGAAGATCTGCACATATCTATCCCGTGGTCGAGCTTACTCAGGCGACCGGGAGAGACGATCAATGATTTTCTTTACTATGCAGATGGAGAACTTGTCGGCTATCTTTCTTTGAACGATATTGATCCCGTTATCAACGAGATAACTGGTATGGTACATCCTGCTTATCGCCGTCGAGGAATATTCCGTCGGCTTCTGCGTGCCGCCCAGAGAGAGTGCTTGTCGCGGGGCGAAGAACGGATCGTCTTGACCTGTGAGCATACCTCACGTTCTGGTCTAGCTTTTATGCAAGCTCTTCCTGTTGAGCATATGGTCTCCGAATATGAGATGGTCCTCACCGACTTTCGCGAGCGCCAGTCCTTCGATGAGCGCCTGACCTTCCACAAAGCCGAGAGCAGCGATCTGACCACAATCGTCAAAATCCAGTCGGCCAGCTTCCAAACTCCCGAACATGCCACCGCGCGCCGCGTCCTTTATCACGCCCAGGACCCCCATCGCGCATACTACCTCTTTACCTATGGCGAAGAGGGCACGGGTTGCCGAGAGCCAGTAGGCAGCATGCGGCTGGATCATGGTGACGAGACGGTTGGCATCTTCGCCGTAGGTATCCTTCCAGGCTACCAGGGCCGCAGCTATGGTCGGCAGATGCTGGAAGAGGCCATCCGCATCATTCGTTCTTATAGCCAGAAGCCCATCTTCCTCTTCGTCAACATCGAGAACACACGTGCCGTCAAGCTCTATCGCTCCTGCGGTTTCGCCATCAAAACCACGTACGATTACTATCTCCTGGACTTATAGTTGCCCTAAGCCTTTTTAATACTATTTGCTTTTTTCTGCACAATTCGGGGAGAGCGCCCGAATTGTGCAGAAAAAAGCAAATAGTATTAAAAAATCATACCGAGCAGCGAAGCTGCAACGAATCATCTGATGAAAAGTTGAAGGTCATACAGACAAAGATTAAGTCTCGTGATATGCTAGAGGGCAAATACTATCCAGCTTATTCCGTGAACGGAAGAGTCATCACCCGCGTAGCGACAATCCCTTGCGGTTGTCGAGGTGGCCTGGTGTACATATCCAGGCGGTTCCATTGACGACAACCGCAAGGGATTGTCGCTACGCGGGATGGATGCAGACCTGGGAAATATGGAACGTAGCGAAAGGTAGAAGTTGTTTTCATGCAATGGTTAGAATTAAACGTACAGGCGCATCCGGAGGCGGTAGAGTCCGTCTGTGAACTATTGAGCCGATATTCGTCTGATGGCGTAGTGATCGAAGAGCCCTATGAGCTAAGTGATGATGGTCAGGAATATCATATTCTGACGGGGAAGCCCGTACAGGTGCATGCCTATTTGCCCCTGGATGGCACTCAAGATGCGAAGCAGCGGCAGATTGCCGAAGGTTTATGGCACTTTTCGAGTCTTGGGGCGCACTTCGTGGGTGAGCTCTCCACGCGCGTGGTGGATGAGCAGGACTGGGCGAATGCCTGGAAAGATTATTATCATGTGACGCACATCGGTAAGCGCCTGGTGATTCGCCCCTCCTGGCGCGAATATACGCCTAAAAACGATGAGGTTGTTTTGACGCTCGATCCCGGTATGGCTTTTGGCACGGGTGTGCATCCTACGACCCGGATGTGCCTGGAGCAGGTTGAGCTGCGAGTTCGGCCAGGCATGCGCGTTATGGATGTTGGTACTGGCTCAGGCATCCTGGCCCTCGCCGCCGCCAAACTCGGAGCGGCCAGCGTCTACACCATCGATAATAGCAGCGTGGCTGTCGAGAGTGCCAGGGCCAATGCAGCGATGAACGACTTGAGTGAAGAAATTACGGTGGTTCTGGGCATTTTGGATGAGGCGGAGGCGATGCGCCACGCTGGTCAGTATGATCTTGTGCTGGCAAATATTATCGCTCATGTTATTGGTTCAATCGCTCCTGAGCTTGCGCATGTTCTCGCCCCCACCGGCCTCTTAATTGTGAGTGGCATTATCGAGGCGCGCCGTCCCGATGCCGAGGGACCTTTGCAGGCGGCGGGTTTGGAGCTGGTGGACGAGGTAAAGATTGATGATTGGCTGGCACTGATTTTTCGTAAACGGGAGTAGCTCTATGCATCGCTTTTTTGTAGGAGAGCTAGCTCTACGTGGCATAGATGCTGGCGCTACTCTCTCTTTGCCTGAAGCCGTGGCTCGCCAGATGCGCAGTGTACTGCGGATTGCCAGTGGTGAGCACATAGTTCTCTTCGATAACAGTGGTGATGAACTGGTTGCGACCGTCATTGCTAGCTCGCGAACAAGTGTGGATGTGGAGATCGTTGAGCGGCGGGCGGGCGAGAAAGAATCTCCTGTTCACATCGTGCTCTGCCAGGGTCTGCTCAAATCGGCGCGCTTTGAATGGGTGTTGGAAAAGGGAACTGAACTGGGAGTAAGTATCTTTGCGCCGGTCCTTTGTCGCCGCTCTATGGCCGGCCTTGAGGAGGCCGGGCCAGCCAAGATACAGCGCTGGCAGCGTATCATCCAGGAGGCAACGGAGCAATGCGGCCGCGCACGCGTACCCGAACTACTTCCCATTCGTCCTCTTCCGCACGCACTCAACGATATTCCTCCCGGTGCGCTCGCCCTGATGCCCTGGGAGGAAGAGTATACGCAAACTCTGCACTCAGCCCTACAGACCGCGCGCACACAATCAATCCCTGTAGACTCAAAGGATGTAACCGTCGTGCTCTTTATTGGACCCGAGGGTGGCCTGGTGGCTGAGGAAGTGACACTGGCACGGCGGCATGGTGCGGTTCCTGTAACGCTTGGTAGTCGCATTCTACGCGCTGAGACGGCCGCGCTGGCAAGCGTTGCAAACGTTATCTACGAACTTGAGCCACTATTGCTTTGACCTACTATGACCCGCGTAGCACGACAACCGCAAGGGATTGTCTTTACGCGGAACCAGTAGTCCTATTCATTTGGTGAAGAGATGCATTATTAGTATCCTGGTATGATAGAGGCTGTTTTTTTGTTGTGTGGTGGATGTGTGTACAAAAGGAGGTTGCTATTAATATGAAGCAAGAACAGCGCTATCAGTTAGATGATGGAGCGCAACATAACCTTGCAAAAGCACCAGAAGACGATGAGAATCGGCAGAAAGTGGAAGAGATGTTCCCTGGTATCCCTATTGTACGGGGGAATACACCACGCCCACTTTCTTTCCAGACCATGATCTCTTCTAGTGGTCAATTTGCGCAGCCGGCAGGATCGGAGTTCCTCCCGGCTTTTCCAGCGCAGGCACCCCTGGCTCCCCCTGTGCCGGAAGAGCCAGATGAGCATGAAGAGGACGCTATTACGGTACCGCCCGATCCTATTTACAATCTAGAATTGTCCGATGCAGTCTCTATTTCTGATCAAGCAGATTTTTCCGCCTATGATTTTATCTTGCTCTTTGAATATGGCCTGGAGATGGATGCTGCCATTCTGAACAGCCCTGAGCGCCTTCACGGTCTGGCTTTTCTCTACGGTCCGGGAGTGTTACCTGGCTATAAAATTAAGTTCGGCGCTCAATATATTCGTGGTAGTACTGGACCGACTATTGTGGCTGTTGAACCTTGCTCTGATGCAGGTGCCCAGGTCTGGGGGGTGCTCTATTCCATTCCTCGTTATCTCTCTGAGCTGAATGATACTGAGCCATCTCTGCTGGATACTATTCATGCCGCGATCACTCCGCAGAACTTCTTTAAGGGGGTACAGGTGGTGGTACATGAAATCCAACATGATCGGGACGTTACAAGTCTTGTCTATGTTGCTACTGAGGCTGCACATCAGCGGCTACGGCTGGTTTCAGTTGATCAATGGATGGGTGATACTTCTTTTGCGCAGCGTCTGGCCTCTATCGCGCGTAAACAAGAACTACCAGAGCAAGCTATTCATCAATATGAGGTCTTATCTTCTCTTCACACTCAATCTAACGAAGCGGCTGAACCGGTGCTAGTGGCGGCTAGCGCGAGATCTGCATCTCTTACAGCTCCACCTGGAGCGAATCAACAAAATACAGAACCCTTCCCCGCTGTGTCATCTAGAATGAATCAGCAGAATACAGAACCTTTTCCCTCTGTTCCGTCTAGAGCAAATCAACAGAATACAGAACCTTTTTCCTCTGTTCCGTCTAGAGCAAATCAACAGAATACAGAGCCCTTGCCGACCTTTGGTGAGCGTATGCTGTTGACGACGAATGGTGTGCAGCATTCTTTCGTTTCGCAGATCGATCCTGCTACAAATCGCTGGCTTGTTATCTTCTCACTGTATCTCGTATGCCTGCTACTCGTATCTTTGACTTTTGCCGCCTTACAAGGTCTGGGACCTGGTCGTAGTCTGGTTAACGACCAGTTCGCGCCTCTTGGAGTTCCCTGGCTGGTGCTGATGTATGGTTTGCTGGGCGGATGCGTGAGCTGTATTGTGACACTGGGACGCTTTCGCGCTACTGCTACTCCCGTCTTTATCCTTATTTCCTGGTTTACTCGCCCGTTCGTCGGAGCAATTCTTGCAGTTCTTACATATTTGTTGTTAACTTGCGGCGTTTTCTCTTTTGGTGGAAATACGGGCGGTCAGCATATGTCACTCTTCTTGCTTGCAGGAGCTCTAGCAGGCTTCGGGGAGAGTTGGATCTTTTTCAAACAGAGCTATACAAAGGATACTTAGACAAAGATCTCCCCTCATCTACACAGAGATGAGGGGAGATCTTTGTCTCTCTGCTTAACTAACTTCGGTTTGTAGCTGACTGAAGATCGCACGTACAACGCGCTCTGGATCATGGCGTGCGAGCGAGTCGCCATCCAGGCTGAAACGTTCGATTACCAGATTAGGAACGAGTTGCTCAAGGCGTGGACGATCAACTATGACCGGTTCGCTCTGCTCCTCCAGGTATGTTTTGCGCACATCTTCTGGAAAGACGCCGTCGTTTAAGATCACCCGGTCCACGCGTGCTCCCAGATAACGGTGTATCTCGTTGAGAAAGTCTGATGCTCTATATCCATCTGTCTCACCGTGTTTGGTCATGAGGTTGCAGATATATACTTTCTCCGCCTCGGATTCGCGTACAGCCTTTGCAACCTCTCGTACTAACAGGTTGGGAAGCAGGCTGGTGAAGAGATCACCAGGACCGATGATGATCGTGTCCGCTCTTTTTATGGCGCGTACGGCCTGGGCGCACGGTGGAGCGTCTTCGGGCACTAAACGCAGTCGCTTGATCGGCGAGAGTGGACCTGGATGCTTCTTTCCCCGCGTGTCTATCTCTGTCTCGCTACAAATAGTGTCACCGTTCTCCAGGTCGGCGCAAATTGTCGTTTGCTCCAATGTGACTGGTACGACGTTCCCAGCAGTATCCAGAAGCTCCTGAGCATCTTCAATGGCGAGCAGGAGATTTTCGTTGTTGATGTCCTGCAAACCTTTGATAATAAGATTTCCCAGACTGTGGCCGCTGACTCCGCCTACAGTCTGACCGTCAGCTCCTTCGTCCTTTTGTTTGAAACGATGCATAAATACATCCCGCCACAATGCTCCATTCCTCGCGAGGGCCACCAGCGACATTCTCAGGTCTCCTAAAGGGAGTTGACGCCTGAACTCGTCCATGAGCCGACGCGAGCTTCCTCCGCTATCTGACATGGTAACGACGGCTGTGATGTTGAGTGGGTATTTTTTTAGATGTGAAAGAAGTGAAAATGTTCCTGATCCTCCGCCGATAGTTACAACACGGCGTCCTGCAAATTGATCTCCTGCGCGTTGGTTTCGCTGCACTTGCTGTCTCCTTCGGCTGATTTCAGGGTTGGTATCCACGATATGTTCCTCATACAAATATACATCTACATTTCTATTTCTACATTATTTAGCTTAGTACACAAGCTTTCCTTGCGTTTTTTTAAGAAGATGGATATGGCTTATCGGCGCTATCAAGTGCAGAAAGACTGTCATCATGTAGCTGATGTCGCCGCCTGTTCTCCTCTGACAGTCTACCACGACTCTATAACCTGTGCAAGAAATAGTATTCGATAATCCCTTCAGCCCGCTCTCCTGCTCGATTTTTACCCACTACCATAATGTACCAGGCGTGTCAGTATTGTCGGTAGTTCTTTTGTTCTAAATTTATGAATGCTATATCGAATAAATAATCATATCATGTTTTTCAGAGATTCTGCCCTTCAAAGGTCCTATCTTCTTGTGTAAATGTATGAATTGCGTTATACTGTGTTTGACGGGATTCTCCCCACACTTTGTGGGCGCGGTGCTGGGGGCTAAAGATTTCCCGTCTATTTTCACCTCCCTCTCCCTTCTACGCAGTTCCTATACTTAACCCTAACTGATTCAGCCATTGGCGATAAGCTATGGCGGTCCGATCAGAACGCAGATGCAACTCGGCTTGTAGATCAAGTGGCAAGAGTTCTGGGCGTTGCGATTCTACGATGGGTATATCTTGCTGCGTGATCATGTCCTGGAAGCCTCTAATCTCTTCGTCGGTCAGATTGCTATAATCCATAGCGACATACGCCCAGGCGATTGACTCTCCAGCCATAATGGGCGTAATAGTGAAATACATAGCGAAGCGTGGCCCCGCTGAGGCTTTGACAAAGCTGGCTGTCAAGGGTCGTTGTACTTTATAGGTGTATGTCACTGTTTTCCCTTGCCCGGTCCCGTCTGGATCGGGCTGCCAGATCGAGATATCGCTGGCTATAATGCCGTCCGGTGTAGTTTCGACGTTGTAGTCGTTGACCTCTGTGTGAGCAGGGTCTCCTAAATACGTCTGGTGAACAAAGGGAAAGTGGGTGACATCAAGAAAGTTTTCGATTGCCCGTGGGCCACTGGCTTTGTATCTATAGGGGCCGCAGTGTACTTTGCGAAAGGCCAGGTCATCCCATTGCTCAAATTCGGGGACCTCGCGTTCAGGATTGCCTGGGCTGACCCAGATCCAGCCGTACTTCTCTTGTGCCTGGTAGACATGGGCGTGTGCTTTCTCAGATGGCTTTTGCGAGGGGTGAGCCGGATACCGTATGCACTGCCCGGTCGCGTCATAGTTCCAGCCATGATACGGGCAGGTGATGGTTTCGTTTTCGATTTTACCCAGCGAAAGTTTGGTGCCACGATGAATACAAAGATCACGCCAAGCGCAGACTTTTTGTCCAGCGCGCCATAGCACGATGTCTTCGTCAAGCAGTCGCACTCCCAGCGGCTTGTTCTCCATCAGATCGCTTGCCAGCGCTACTACATGCCAGTCATTGAGAAGTATGGGATCGTTCAGCATCTCTTATCCTTTTTGAAGTACCCGCTTCACCTGCTCACTCTGTCTTGTGTGCGTATTATGTATTTCAAGAGTAATTTTGGGAAAAGAGAACCAGAGAAGAGGGAACTTATCACCCGTCTGCATAACGATGCAAAAAGGCGTATACTATATACTCACGAAGAAGCCCGAGTAGTTTTACATTAGGAATAGTATACGGTATTTTTGTGTAATAATTAAAGGGTTTTGTTCGTCGTTTACCTCTACTCGTTTTTGCACTTTAGAGAACAAATCTTTAGTTTATGATGCTATCCTGGGCTTAAGATATACTGCTTGCTCATGGAGAATACGAAAGTAAAAGGATGAAGTACATATATGCTACAACTTGATCAACGTCAATTAGGTGCTTCGGATATTACCGTGCCATCTTTGGGTGTTGGAATCTGGAGCTGGGGTGATAAGAGCTTCTGGGGCTACGGACGAGACTATACTCGCGATGATATTACAGATGCCTACAAGGTTTGTCTTGATGCTGGATTGAACTTTTTTGATACAGCCGAGGCGTATGGACGTGGTGAATCGGAGCGTATTCTTGGTGCGTGTAGGCGCGAGGACGGCCGACCGATTATCATCGCAAGTAAGTTTTTGCCGCTACCAGATGGTCTCTCTCCGCATAAGCTCCTGACTGCCCTCGATAACAGTCTTGTGCGGCTAGGCGTGCAGCAGATTGACCTCTACCAGATCCACTTTCCCAGCCCCTTCTATCGGATGCATAATCTGATGGATGCGCTCGCAGAAGCTGTTCGCTCTGGCAAAGTGCGAGCGGTTGGCGTGAGCAATTATGGCGCTGATCTCATGCGTAAGGCTCATGCACGCCTGGCTCGTCACGATATTCCGCTCGCCTCAAATCAGGTTCGCTTCAGTCTTTTGCAACGGAAGCCAGAAGTGAACGGTGTGTTAGACACCTGCCGTGAACTAAATGTCTCTTTGATTGCCTACAGTCCATTAGCTCAAGGCTTGCTGACTGGCAAGTATCGCGCTGGCGCTAATCAGGTGAAACTGCCCTCGCTTGCCCGCCGCATGCTACAAACCGGTTTTCGTTCGTCTCAACGCGAGAAGATGGAGCCCTTGTTCCTGGCGATGGAAGAGGCGGCACATACGCATGATAAAACAATCTCACAGGTGGCGCTCAACTGGCTTATCTCTAAAGACGAGTGTATCATTCCCATTCCTGGTGCTAAGACTGCACGTCAGGCACGTGAAAACGCTGGTGCGATCGGCTGGCGTTTAACTGAGGAAGAGCAGGAACGTATTGGTCGGGCTGCCCAACCCTGGCTACGTTAGTCTTTGCCTTGTCCGTGCTTATGCCTCTGGCTTGAGACGTACGAGCATCGCTCCAAGCCAGAGTATCCATATGGCAAACAGAAGCGTTGCAATAGTTGTAAGTGTGCTCTGGGCGCTTCCGGGTGCACTTATGACTCCTATAGCGCTAATACATAGTAGGGCGGCGATGAAGAGGGCCAGGTAGCCGAAGTTCACCCATATGTCGGGCCAGAGGTTGCGCCCAGTTCTCACGATCATGGCACCGAAAAAGAGGACGCCGAGTCCCAGCAGGCCGGTGCCGGCGGTGTTGGTGCTGATGGTGAAGATAGTGGAAAAGGTTGTCACGGCCCCTAGGGCTGCCCCTGTGGCGTATGGATTGCCTGCACTTATAAAATAGAATGTGCTTGCCACCGCGCTCAGGACATAGATACTCAGTCCAATCAGGCTCAACCACGCTGCTAATACTGCAAAGCCCTTGCCGCGCCACGCGTATTCTGGCATACCGTCGCCTTCACCAGCCTCATCCTCTGTCTGATCCTCAACTCGTTCCTCATCCTCGTCTTCCTCCTCGTCCTCATCCGCCAGTTCTTGTTGCCCCATAATCTCTTGTGCAACGATGATGCGGTAGAGCGCGAATGGAAAGCTGAGGAGCAGTGCAAATGCGACGATAAGGAGAGCGCGGTAGAGAATAAATTCGGTAATATGCGTGCCAATCCAGACCAGGTACGCTGTATAACGCCCACTACCTGTGGCGCTAAGTGCTTCACCGAAGCCTGTTGGACCAAGTATGACGATCTGATAAAATGGTGCGGCCAGGAGGATCAAGAGGGCGCTTGCAAGATAATACAATCCATTTGTACGCAGTCTTGCTAATATGCTACGTTTCATTTTTGCAACTTCCTATAAGTACTTCAAAATATACATGCTCTTATAGAACATAGCAAAAATAGTCCAGACGTGCATGGTACTACAGGGGGATAGAGAGAACATTGTGTCCTTCACGCCCGGTCTGTACAAGGTGCGAGATGAAAAGTTCGATGACAAAGGGCTTCTCGTAGAGCGGATTATTTGCATCATCCATAAAGAAGATGTGTAGACGCTCTCGTCGCCCACTTTGCCCGCCGCCGAGCGACTGCATCGGCATGGTGATCTCGGCTACAAATCCCTCACTGGGCATCTCGATATCAGCTTGCTGCACAATATAGGCGTAGTTTTGATAGAGTGCGGAGCGTACTTCAATATGGACTTTCTCACCTTTCGTCAGGGCGCTGAGACCGGCTAACTGAACCTCTGTGGGTTTGTCTCTGCCTATGACGTTAATACGAATAGAGTAGTTCTGACCTGGTTGAATACGTAGCGGTGTTTCGATCAGCGCAGCCGCTTTTGTGCTGTTTTGAGGTTCGCCCAGCAGAAAGTGTTGTACGTGTTTAAGTATCGTCCCATCTTTTGGTGCCGTCAGTTGTTTTGACACAGCCCGACTTCTTGTATTGATCTCTTTGATCCGTACCAGGTCTGGCAACAAGGCTGCTGTTTTGAGCAATATCGCTTTCAATCGTTCGCTGGCAGATTCTTTGATGCCGGACACCTGAGTTTGGAGGCTCGTTGTGCCTTGAACCTGAAGTGCACGTGTATCGGGCTTTTCTTGCTCTTGTATCTGCTTCTGTGTCGTTGATGTATCAACTTTCTGATACTCAAAGGGTAGCGTATCCAGCTTCTCTATCTCGTTTGCGCCGTTTTCTTCTGGCTCTACCTTCTTTGACGACGCTCTCGTTTCTTTTGCTAAGGGATAAAGTGGAAGCGTCGCTTGATCTTGTATCTGCTGTGTCCCGTTGTGCGCTTCAACAGGTCTCTCGTCCTGCGTCTCTACAAGGTTAGCTACCGTGAACTCTGCTTCTGGTGAAGTCCCTGCTCTATATGTATCAGATGGATGCTCTTCCTGAATCTTAGAACTCGGCAATGCTTCTGTTTTTGTATTTACTATTGCATCTATTCCATCGGTCTCCTCTTGTAGTAGCCCTTCTTCCACTAATGCCTCCCCGCTTTGCTTTCCTGATGTTTCCGCCTTACCCGTTTTGAGCTTCGATAGATAGCGTCGAGCCATGCGAGCCTGGAGTGGAACAACCGAAATTGTTGCCTCCCCCTCTTCTACAGGCTGATTATCTGTCGCCTTATCAATAGTATTATCGACCACTGGTGAAGAGACAGGTATCTCTTCTTGATCTGATTGGATAGGAGTTGTTCGCGGGGAGGAGGGAGAGCTTTTCTGTGAATGGTGCAGATCGGAAGAACTGTTGCTTAACTGTAGTAGCGCTTCTGAAAAATCGCTCGCGCTCTGGTAGCGCTCTTCCTTATTTAGAGCGAGGGCGCGCATGACGAGAGTGTCAATGGTGCTGCTGATACGTGGATTGATCTCTCGCAGGCTTGCCAGCGGCTGCCTCGCCCTCTCCGTTGCATCTTTTGGTGTTACTCCTGAGAGAAGGAGATAGAGGATAGCTCCAAGACTATATATATCTGAGCGAGGCTCGCTTTCTCCTATTACTGTCTCTGGCGCATAAAAATATGCAGTATTTGTATCAATCGATGAGTGAGCAAGCAATGAAAACACGAGTTTTGGCAGCCATGAAACCATGAGGGCCAGATCACCTTCAAAGTCTGCTGCATTAAAGAGAATCGTATCTGGATCGATATCGCCTAGAACAATGTTGTTTTTATGCAAGAGCTCTAGTGTGCGGCTGAGGCGATAGATCCAGGCGACGGCAACCTGCTCATCCGGAAGCCCTATTCCACTCTGCAGGAGACTGAAGAGTGTGGAGAAATGGGATGTCGGCCCTGTTGACTTTGCATCTTGTTTTGGCCATGCGGCAATAAGATAGAGGTGTCCTTGAAAGTAACGAAGATCGATGGGTCGCATGATTGTGGGTAGAGAATGGCGGCGCAACAGGTCATAGTGAGATTGAAATGCCTCAATGGCTCTGGCCCGCTCTTCGTCCTTCAAGGTGTTAAGGTTGATAGTATGAATGGCGACCGCTTGTTGTTGGTGGTTATCAAAAGCAAAAAAGAGTTGTGTCGAGGGTCGCCGCCGCACGAGCGACGTGATGCGATACCGTTCAGTAACATCGCTATAGTCCGGCGAGGACGTTTCGCTGTCTGGCTTTTTGACACGTTGCCCGCATTGACCACAGAATGTTGCATACTGAGGAAGCACTGCTTCACAGCGCGTGCAGCGTAGCGTATCGGACTGATCGTTCTCCGCGGGTGTTTGTGTTGCACTCATGCTGACGGTCTGCCTCTTGTATCCAAAAATGTTTTTCTCTACTGGAAATTATAGCACACAAAGAACGTTCGGGTGCGCTACTAAGACATCTTCTGTAGGAAATACGGGTCTTTTTCCCCTTACTAAAATTATTTCTCTCTTTTCCTTCTTAGATCTTATACGGAAACCAACGCCGCTTGCTCGCGGCTAGTGCTCCGCACTTAGGTTTCCGTATAAGGAGTTATAATTTGATAAGAATTTACTGTAGATGACTTTTTCCTCTTGTCACCCGTCACATGTTTTGTTAAAATCCATGTGGAACTATACTCGCATTCTGTCTTCCTTGACTCGACTGGTCCCGCTGGTCATGTTCTGGGAATTGGGAGATGCTACAATACTCATAGAGTAGATGAACAATGTAAGGATATGTATATTCTCCTTTTTATTTGAATCTACAATCCGCTACCTGATGGAAACCGGAGGTATGTTTTTTATGGATTTTGCCACCCTCTTGTTCTGGATTTTTGCCGTGATCCTGGTGGGTGCCGCATTGATGGTCGTGGGGCTGCGGAATATTGTGCATAGCGCTCTGGCTCTTGTGCTGGTCTTCGCGATGGCGGCGGGTATCTATGTGCTGCTGAATGCGGAATTTATCGCTATTGTACAGATTCTTATCTACGTTGGCGCAATAACGATCCTTGTGCTTTTTGCCTTGATGCTGACCCGTATCGCCGGGCTTGAGAGAACAAACCCGACGAATAGGCTCTGGCCCTTCGCTGCCATTATTTGTATCGCGGTGGGTGTGTCCATCATCTATGCCATCTCGACAAGTCAACGAGTCATCAAGGATTCGGTCTCTGCTGCTGATGCGGCTCGACAGCTCCCCTCTGGCATCAACAATGTTGTGCGCATCGGTCAGTTGCTGTACAGTCCTACTACCTACAGCTATGTTCTCCCCTTTGAAATCGCTTCTCTGGTGCTGTTGGTTGCGATTATTGGCGCGATTGTGATTGGCCGGGAGGATTAATGCTATGAATTTGACGCTCTATCATTTCCTGATTCTTGGCGCGGTGCTCTTCTGTATCGGCCTCTATGGCGCGATCACGAAGCGCAATGCGGTTGCTGTACTGATGGGCATCGAGATTATGCTGAATGCCGTCAATGTGACGATGGTAGGTTTCTCGTTTTTTAATACTGCCCAGCCTTATGCTACGTACTTGACTGGTCAGATCTTCGCTATCTTCATTATCACTGTCGCTGCCGCTGAGGCTTCGGTTGCTCTAGCAATGATTATTGCTATCTATCGCAGGCGGGATACAGTTGATGTTGGCGAGATCGATATGATGAAGTGGTGAACATAATGGATTTGTATCAATTATCCTGGACAATTCTGCTCGCACCGCTCTTTGCGTTCGCTGCTATTATCTTTGGCACGCGTGTCCCTGATATGTTGGGTCGGCGGCGCATCGAGTCTTCAACTACTCATGGTGAGCAGGAAGCGGTTGCAGCACATGATGCACATGATGCACACGATGAGGTTGCAGGTGGTGTCAATAGTGAAGAGGGTTCCGAAGATGACGATGACCCGAAAGTCGAGCATCAGTCGGTGTGGGCAAAGGCCAGCTCTTATGTGGCTATAGCTATTATGGCTCTAGCTTGCATCTATGCCTGGGTGCTTCTTTTCAGTTCTTTGACCTCTTCTGATCTGCCTCAAGGCGGCATCCAGGTTCTTTCTTATACCTGGCTGACGGTGGGCAATCTCTCCTATACGATCGCTTTCCACCTGGACCGTCTGGCAATCGCTATGATGGTGGTGGTGACGACTATTGCTCTGCTGGTTCAGATTTACTCGCAGGGTTATATGGAGGATTCAGCGGGCTATTCTCGCTTTTATGCCTACCTGTCACTTTTCGCGTTCTCTATGTTAGTCATCGTGTTTGCTCAGAACTTTCTGGTAATCTTTATTGGTTGGGAATTGGTCGGCTTAAGTTCATACTTGCTGATTGGTTTCTGGATTAATAAGCGAGCGAAACCCGATGAGCAGCGTCCTTCTCCTGCCAGCGCTAGCTTGCAATCGTTCGTTATGAACCGTATTGGTGACGTTGGTTTCATCCTCGGTATTATGATCCTTTTCGTCAATACGGGTACCTTCGATTTTGGTGGCATTGAGCAGCATATTCGACAGTTTCATACCGATCCAGCGCTGCTTGGTCTGGCTATGATCCTGGTCTTCTGTGGTGCGATTGGTAAGTCAGCTCAGATTCCGCTGCACACCTGGCTCCCATCAGCTATGGAAGGTCCTACTCCTGTGAGCGCATTGATCCACGCGGCTACTATGGTTGCCGCAGGTGTCTATATGGTAGCTCGTACCTTCCCTCTCTTTACGCTTGCTGATCCGGTTGCCTTTAGTGTTGTGGCCTGGATTGGGGCGCTTACGGCTTTCTTTGCGGCAACGGTCGCGCTGGTGCAATCCGACTTTAAGCGTGTACTGGCCTTTTCGACGATCAGCCAGCTTGGTTATATGTTCGTTGGTTTAGGGGTCGCTGGTCCTGAATACGGTGCAGGCCCCGGTATGTTCCATCTCTTTACTCATGCATTTTTTAAGGCGATGCTCTTCCTGGGCGCTGGTAGCGTTCTACATGCTCTGCATCACGCGATGCATAAAGAGATTCAGGATGTTCGCTTTATGGGTGGCCTGGCTTCGCGCATGCCTATTACGGCTGCTACCTGGCTGATCGCTGTGCTGGCGATCTCCGGCTTCCCTGGCTTCTCTGGCTTCTTCAGTAAAGAGGAGATCATCGGGCTGTCACTTGAGCATGGTCAGTATGCTATCTATGCCCTGACTCTGATTACTGCTGGCCTGACTGCTTTCTATATGCTGCGCGCCTTTATTCTGGCCTTCGGAGGCAAGGGCGGCAAGTTGGGTGGACTCTGGGGTGGACCTTATCGCGGTACGGGTGAAGTGCACGAGTCTCCGCTGACGATGACCATTCCTCTGATCTTGCTGGCTATTCCATCGGTGATCGCTGGCTACTGGACAAGCTTCTTCTCCTATATCAATGTTCATCCTGAAGAGCATGTGCAGAATCTGGATGTTGGGCGCCTGTTTGGAGCGGCTGATACCTGGGTTGGTGTTGTGGTCTCTCTGATCGGTCTTGGCGTTGCCTGGGGCCTGTACGGTCGAGTCGATCTCGCGAGGATTCATGATTTTGTTGAGGCACGCCCGGCTCTCCGCACTCTGCATCGCATTCTATTCAATCGTTACTATGTTGATACGCTCTACGATTGGATCTCCCGGTATCTAGCGCTGGGTATTGCGAATATTGAGCAGGCCTTCGATGCCTATGTTGTAGATGGCATTGTGAATGGTGTTGCGCAGACGATTACAAACCTGGGCGCGGGACTACGCCATGTTGAGACTGGACGCGTGCAGTCTTACATGATTGCTTTCTTTGGTGGTGTGGCGGTCTTCGCGGTCCTTGTTGTTGTGCTGGTCACTACGGCTGTAAAGTGAGGATAAGAAAACATGTCGATATTCGCAAGTGATCTCACATGGGTTATCCTGCTGCCGGTGATCGGTGGCGTGGTACTCTATGCTTTTCCTGCAAACATTGCACGCTGGGTGGCTCTAGCTGCTACAGCGTTGACCTTCATTCTGTCTTTGACCATTTTCTTCCGCATACTGGGAACAAATGGTATAAGCGGATTTGGCGATTTAAACCATCTGCCAGACTTTATAAAAGTCCCCTGGATTAATTTTAACGCCGGTACGACAAGATTTTCAGTCACGTACTTCCTGGGCGTTGATGGCTTGAGCTTGCCTCTGGTGATCTTGAATGCCATGCTGACCATGCTCGCTGTAATTGCCGGTTGGAAAAAAGACCGGGTGAAAGATTATCTGGCCCTGATGCTCTTCCTGGAAGCCGGTGTGATGGGCGTGTTCATGTCGCTAGATATCTTTCTCTTCTTCCTTTCATGGGAGGTGGAGCTGGCTCCGATGTTCATCTTGATCGGTGTCTGGGGCAGTAATGTCGTAAAACACGGCGTTCCCGGTCGTATCTACTCAGCCTGGAAGTTCCTGCTGTACACGTTCTTCGGTAGCGTGTTTATGCTAGCTGGCTTCATTCTGCTCTACTTCACTCAGGGCAGCTCGGATATGCAGTATCTCTCGCAGCACTTGATTAGCGGCACTATAAATGTTCTTGGCATCACAACTGGCCTGCAATTGCTGACATTCTTACTGGTCTTCACTGCCTTCGCTGTGAAGATTCCGATGTTCCCCTTCCACACCTGGTTGCCGGACGCGCATACCGATGCTTCGACTGAGGTGAGCGTGATCCTGGCGGGCGTGCTACTGAAGATGGGCGCTTACGGTTTGATTCGCTTCTGCTTTACACTCTTCCCCATTGGTCTGGGTCAGTTTGCTGGCTGGCTGGCTGTTATAGCGGTGATCAATATCCTGTATGGTGCTGGTATCTGTCTGGTACAGAAGGATATGAAGAAGTTGATTGCGTACTCTAGCGTGAGCCACATGGGTATTATCCTGCTGGGTGTGGCTGCTGCGGCTGGCGCAGGCAATGGTATCTTTCAAGGCCCAGGTGATACCGCTTTCCGTCAGGTTGCTTTAACTGGCGCAACGCTTCAGATGTTCACTCATGGTATTATTACCGGCATGCTCTTCTTCTGTGTGGGCGTAATCTATGATCTCGCACATACACGTGAAATCGCTGTCTTTGGTGGTATCGCGAAGCGTATGCCAATGCTAGGAACGCTCTTTACATTCGCAGCGCTGGCCTCGCTGGGCCTGCCTGGATTGGCTGGTTTTGTCGCGGAGTATATGGTGTTTACGAGTAGCTTCCGCATCTGGACGATTCCAACTGCCCTGGCTGTGATTACTATGATTCTGACGGCGGCCTATCTGCTCTGGATGATCAAACGGGTCTTCTTCGGTCCATTCAACACGAAGTGGAGCTGGTTGCCCGATGTGTCCAGGCGTGAGCTTATTCCGTTGTACGCGCTGGCTGGTCTGATCGTGTTTGTTGGTGTTTACCCAACACCTCTGATTGCTGTCATTTCTAGTAGCTTGCAGCCAATTATTCAGACGGCTGTGGCTCTGGTAAAGTAGGGGAATAAGGAGTACGTATGTTTCATATATCTGATCTCTACCTACTGGCACCTGAGCTCAGCTTGACTCTGCTGGGGCTGGTGGTGATATGCGTCGATCTCTTTGTCAAAAGACGCGTCTTTGTCGCTGGCACCGCCCTGGTGGGTCTGATTGTTCCCGCCGCCTTTACCATTTCGCAGGCGCTGACAATCTCAAGCCCCCGCACCGCTTTCTTTGGAATGCTGGTGGTAGATCAATATTCTATCTTCTTTCAAGTCATCTTCTTGATTATCGCTGCCGTTATTATACTGGCCTCCTATGATTATGTAGAGAAGTATGTTCGGGCTGATGGCGAGTTCTATGTGTTGATGCTCTTCTCTGTGGTTGGTATGATGTTTATGGCCAGCACGGGCGAACTGATCTCTATCTATATCTCGCTGGAATTGACGAGCTTCCCACTCTATGTGATGGCTGGCCTGATTCGTAATAATGAGAAGTCGGCAGAGGCGGCAGTGAAGTACGTGCTGCTAGGAGCGATGTCTTCCGCCATTCTACTCTATGGCTTTGCCCTGCTGTATGGCCTGACTGGTACAACCGATATGGTCGGCCTGGCGCGTACATTCAAGAGCTTCTCCGATGGGAACTTGATGGTTATTGTCGCCGATGTACTGGTCATCGCTGGCTTCGGCTTCAAGATCTCGGCCGTCCCCTTCCATATGTGGGCTCCTGATATCTATGAAGGTGCTCCCACACCGGCAACGGCCTTCTTCTCGGTCGGCTCAAAAGCTGCTGGTTTTGCTGCCCTCATTCGTGTCTTCACCTACGGTGGCCTCTGGCAAGTTGATCTGCTGCCGCTGATCATAACTCTGTCGATCATCGCCGCCTTGACCATGACGCTTGGAAACATCGTCGCGGCTGTGCAGACGAATGTGAAGCGCATGATGGCGTATTCTAGTATCGCGCAGGCTGGCTACATCATGGTTGGCTTTATTGGAACGCTGGCGCTGGCGAAGCAGAATACGCATACTGCCGCTACCGGAAATGCGGCTGTACTATTCTTTATCCTCGTCTACGTGGTGACGAACCTGGGTGCCTTCTCCGGCATTATCGCTCTGGGCAATCTAACTGGTGGCGATAAGATCGAGGACTTCCGCGGCCTGTGGAGGCGTGCGCCGCTGTTGAGTGTAGGAACCGCGCTCTGTCTTCTCTCACTCGGTGGTATTCCACCGGTCGCAGGCTTCTTCAGTAAAGTGATTATCTTTACTACTGCCTGGCAGCTCGGTCAGCAGTGGCTGGTGGTTATCGCCCTGTTGAACAGTATCGTCTCGCTCGTCTACTATGGGCGTATTGTGAAGACGATGTTCTTCGAAGAGCCACGCAAGGCCGATCATCTAGCGACTCCCATTGGCCTGAGCACGTCTATCACTCTTGCGAGTGCTGCTCTGCTAGTTCTTACGGTGATCGTGCAGGTCATCCTGAATGCGGCTAATCCTGCTGCCTTTAGCCTGTTTGCCTCGCTCATAAAATAACGATCTTGACTCTATATAAAAGAGGCGGCCCTTGACTAACAGGGCCGCCTCTTTTATATGAACGTCCCTCGAACATTAAAACAAGATGAATTACAACTTCTTGATCCACTTCTTAACCGGGTCTTAACCAGATCTTTACTTCGAATCTGAGCGAAAACTTCTACAATATCCCTGTTAATATCGCATTGTTATCAAGGTGTTTAAACGTTTGCATACAGACCCGCGTAGCTCTGTTTTGTTGACTCCTCTATTTTTTTACACACGAAAGGTAGAAAAACATGGCACAAGCAATATCTATCGCCGAATTCGTAACTGCACTCGCTGGCGATGTTGTACCCTCCAATCAGTTGCAGCGCTTCTTTGTGGCGACCAGCGAGGGAAATATACACGCGTTTACTTCTCATTCATCTGAGCAGTATGAGCAAGCCCTCTTTGCTCATATTGACGATGCTCTATTTAATGGTGCTGCTGCCTACTCAGCGAAAGATGTTCAGCAGGTGATCGCCGCTACAATGGATGGAAATGTCTATCATCTTACCGAGGGCAGTCAGGAGCCGTGCTTATTGATGAATTTCGATGGAGCGATGTTCTCGGCGATCTCCGCTTATGCCTCGCCCACGAGTGACGCGCAGTATGCGGTGGTAGCAACTGGCGAGGGGCTTGTCTATCATCTGACGATTCAGGGTGAGCAGGTCTCGCAGCAGCAGTTGGGCGAGTTCTCAAAAGGCATCATTAGCATTTCCGGTCTCGTCACTCCGGACGATGAGACGCAGCATATTTTTGTGGCGGTCAGCGATGGCTATATTCATCACTTCATGATTCGACCGGGCCAGCCAGCCGAGCTGCAAGTAATGGCCTTTTTTGAAGAGAGCTTCATCAGCCTGACGAGCTATCTAACGCCCGATGGCCTTTTGAACATTATCCCCGCAACCCGCGATGGCAAGCTCTATCACGTCATATACGACGTTAGCAAGGACCGGGAAGTTCACGTCGATATCCGCGACGGTATTAAGTTCCATGATGCCGCCAGGACGCCGAGCGTCAAAGTTGGTGTATTGAAACGCTTCTATCAGGTCAACGAGAGCGGCATGATGTTTATCACTGGCTATGCCACAGCTAACGACGATACTCAGCACGTCCTTGTCGCCTCCAGCGATGGTGCCATCACTCACTTCTCATTCCAGGGTACAGCATACAACGATCTCAAATACTCGGTTGTGGCTCAGTTCCAGTCTATGGTCTAGCTCAATAAATGTTGTAGGCTGCTCTTTTCTTGTCTATTTTTACTTTTTTTATATATTTCGTGCAGAGCACGAAATATATAAAAAAAGTAAAAATAGACAAGAAAAGAGCAGCCTACAGTGTTTCTAGCATCCGTATGATCTCTTCCGCCTCTCCTAACGCTCCTCGGGTGACTCCTCGCAGGTCGCGGCGGAATATAATGGATTGCGCTTAAGAAACGCTTCCACTTCCTCGTCTTCCTGAAAGACATAGAGCCCCTGAAGCAAAGCTACTTGCTCATCAAAGGGGACATCTTTTTCATCTATATTATTGCTCACGTAGATTCTCCTCTCGCAATCTATCTGGTCTCGCTGCTTGTTCATATTTATTATAATCCAATTTGGATCTCTCATGAGACAATATGGGATTCTTATAGCCTTCTTCTTCCTGCCCACTGCGTATTCGCGGCTTGCTGTTTTCTACTATACAGTTATGTTTTTACATTTTTACAAACTTTTGTGCGAAGCACAAAAGTTTGTAAAAATGTAAAAACAATTAATAATTCATATTTTGCTTTTATTAACATTTCGGGCTCCGTCCGAAATGTTAATAAAAGCAAAATATGAATTACGGAACGAGTACCGAAGGCGAGAGAACGCGAAGGTAAAGGGAGTCGGACACATTCTCTGTTTCGTCCTGGCAACCCGTAAAATGCTATTATGGCTATCACGAAGCTGAATGCGTGGCTTAAAGTTGTGATCATACGTTTATGATCTAGAGAAAAGCATACACTGTATCACATTGAGGAAAAGATAGAAATACTATGGGACAGAATAATCCCCAATCCTGGGGTCGCTATCCAAGAGTACAGGCCAGTCAGGTCGTTCCTGTATACTGGCGTGACGAACTGCCAGACCTGGCTTCGTTTAATCAGCCAGTACTCGCTTATGGTTATGGACGGAGTTATGGTGATAGCTGCCTGAATGAGGGCGGCGTGTCAATAGATGTCAGCCAGCTGAAAAACTTTATCGCGTTTGACGATCAGAATGGCCTGCTGCGTTGCGAGGCGGGCGTCTCGTTTGCTCAGGTGCTTGAATTGACTGTGCCGCGCGGCTGGTTTATTCCGGTCTCGCCAGGCACAAAGTTTGTCTCTGTCGCAGGCGCTATCGCCAACGATGTGCATGGAAAGAATCATCACAAGGCCGGGACGTTTGGTTGCCATGTGACGCAGTTCGAACTGCTGCGCTCAAATGGTGAGCGTATGATCTGTTCGCCGGAGCAGAATAGTGCGCTCTTCCGCGCTACAATCGGGGGTCTGGGGTTGACGGGTATTATTCTCTGGGCCGAGTTCCGTTTAAGGCCTATCGTGAACCCTTATATCGATATGGAATCTATCCGCTTCGAATCTCTGGATGAATACTTTGAGATAGCTGCTGGCTCGGATGAGCACTATGAATATACTATGTCCTGGGTCGATATCTTGATTGGTGGTGAGGGCCTGTGTCGTGGAAAGTTTATACGTGGCAATCATAATCAACAGCCAGAGCTGGCCGCGAAGCCGCTCAAGAAAAAGCTTTCCTTGATTGTGCCCATCGACTTCCCCTCTTTTACTCTCAATAATCTGACCGTCAAGGCTTTTAACGAGGCGTACTACCGCGTTCAGCGCGAGAAGCATGTGCGCAAGACCGTGCCCTACGAGCCTTTCTTCTATCCGCTGGATTCGATTCACCAGTGGAACCGGATTTATGGCCGCCGCGGCTTCTTCCAGTATCAGTTTGTGGTCCCCTTCAGTTCCGGTCACGAAGCTATGCGTGCTATACTGGGTCGCATCCGCCGCTCTGGAGAAGGATCATTTTTGACCGTACTCAAGAACTTTGGCTCTATTCAATCGCCGGGTATGTTGTCCTTTCCACGCCCTGGTCTCACGTTAGCGCTAGATTTCACAAATCATGGCCAGAAGACGCGCGCTCTCTTAGAAGATCTGGATACGATGGTCAAGGAACATGGTGGCGTCGTCTATCCAGCGAAGGATGCCCGCATGAGCGCGGCGAGCTTCCAGACGTACTTTCCGCAGTGGCACGAATTTGAGCAGTACATGGACCCGCAATTCTCATCCAGCTTCTGGCGTCGTGTAACTGCTACTGCTCTCACTCCGGCTTATGTGTAATAATCTTTATTAATAGCGAAAGTAAGTGTTATGGCAAAAGTAATAATTATTGGCGCAACTTCTGCGATTGCGCATGAGACTGCGAAGTGTTTTGCGAAAGAGGGCGCGCAACTTTTTCTAGTCGCGCGCTCAGCTGAGAAGCTGGCGATTGTCGCCGATGATCTCAAAGTCTGGGGCGCGAAAAGCATCGAGACCGCCGTCCAGGATTTAAACGAGTTGGAACAGCACGAGCAGCTTTTGGAAAAGGCCATCTCGTCCCTGGACGGCGTGGATGTGCTGCTCATTGCTCATGGCACGCTGGGGAATCAGCAGAAGTGCCAGCTCAGCGTTGCCGAAACGATGCGTGAACTGAATACGAATGCGTTGAGCGTCATCTCTCTGCTCACTCTTGCCGCAAACTATTTTGAGCAGCAGCGGCACGGCACTATCGCGGTCATCTCGTCTGTCGCGGGCGATCGTGGGCGCAAGAGCAACTATGTCTATGGGACAGCGAAGGCAGCGGTCACGGCCTTTCTACAGGGTCTGCGCAATCGCCTTTCATCGTCGGGCGTGGCTGTCCTGACCATCAAGCCGGGCTTTGTTGCCACACCTATGACTGCCAGCCTGAAGCAGGGCCTGCTCTTCGCCAGCTCAGCTACAGTTGGTAGAGGCATCTATACCGCGATTCAAAAACGTAGAGATGTTGTCTATCTGCCGGCCTTCTGGCGGCTGATTATGCTCGTCGTAAAGACTATTCCTGAGCCGGTCTTCAAAAGATTATCCCTCTAAACTTTTAGAGAGCGTCTATGTCCCGTGTCTTCGCTTTTTGGCCCATGTGCACGCCTTTCTTCTTAAAGATAGTTTTACATTTTTTCATTTTTATACTTTTTGTGCAGAGCACAAAAAGTATAAAAATGAAAAAATGTAAAACTATCTTTAAGAACTGTTTCAAGCAGCGAAGCTGCACACTACTTTCTGCTCAGAATATGGATGTGATGGGCATCCGACACATCTTAATGTTAGCCAGCTCTTGAGTAGGATACAAACATAATCAGGCCGACGATTACCAGAATGATGCCCAGCGCGCCGAGTGTAAACATGAGCAGTGTCAGAGGTGGAATGCCAGTGCCGGGTGTGCTCGTACCGCCGCCGCCGCTTGCGACCGCAGTTGGCGTAGGTGCTGGCGTTGCGGTCGCCTCTTCTGTAGGGGTGGCGACCGGCGAGGGTGTTGCGGTGACTGTCGGCGTGGCCTGGGAGCCTGCTGTAATTGTAATAATATTATCCCTGGACGTATTCAAACTTTGTTCGTTCACCGCCACGACGCTAACGCCATAACTGCCCCCTTGCACTCCCTGCGGAATGGTAAGTTCTATGCTGAAGCTGCCATCGAGCGGGTTTGAGACAGTCTGGCCGCTCACAATGCTATTTGCACCCTGGTTGCTGGTGACGCTGACCGCTAACTGCTGCGCGGGGAGCCAGTTTTTTCCTGTGATTGTAACCTTGTCGCCTGGATTCGCGCTCGGCGTTGCTGACTCTACCGTGACCTCTGGCGCAACTGTAAAGGCTGTGGTGGAGACAGTAGCGGTCCCCATAGCGGCGTTAAAAGCACAAATGTAGTAGATTGTTCCCTGTTGACCTGAGCTCGCAGGCCATTGCGGATTGATCTGAAAACTTCCGTTTCCGCTCGCTTTGACTACACGTGGAGTAAATGCCTGCAAATTAGGAGCATTGGCGACCGTACACTGTGTGGTATCAGACGTGGTATAGATATTTATGCTGCTGCCCGGCTGAAAACCAGTGCCGGCAATTTGCACTTTGGTTCCTGGATGGCCGCTGACTGTATCAGCGCTCCCCCCCGGCTGTGTAATAGTAACAGAGGAGTTTGCTGCTGTTGCTGTAGGCGTTTCCAGACTTTTCAATCCATTTGCTTGAGCAGTCCGTCCGCCTGGCACATATATCATGGTACATATGATGCATCCTATGACAATACAGAACAGGAAGACGAGAGACCTGATGGAAGTTTTGCACACTATTCTTAGCTCCTGAATGCACAACCTATACTTATTTTAACGAGACTTTGCTTCCCTTTGTCGCAATGCCTCATAAAGAGCAATACTTCCGGCTACCGCAGCATTCAACGAGTTGACATGACCATACATAGGGAGTTTAATCAATACATCGCAATGTTCGCGTACCAGTCGCCCCAGCCCCTTACCTTCATTCCCCACCACCAGTGCCAGCGGACCCGTCAGATTGGCCTGTGTATAGAGCGTTCGCGCCTCGCCGGCTAGCCCGACGACCCAGATGTTCTGCCTCTTCAAGCTTTCTATGCTGCGCGTAATATTTGTCTCTTGCGCGATCAACATATGCTCGGTTGCGCCCGCCGATGTTTTGACGACGGTGGCGTTGACCTCGGCTGCCCGGTGTTCGGGGATGATCACGCCGTGGACACCCGCCGCCTCGGCTGTGCGCAACAGCGATCCCAGGTTATTCACATCCTGAATGGCGTCAAGGATGAGCAAGAATGGAGCTTCGTTTCTTTCTGACGCGTAATCAAGAAGAGCGTCAATATCCACATATTTACGCTCTTCGACCTGGGCGATGCAGCCCTGATGTACTGCACTATGACTCAACTGGTCCAGGCGTGCGCGCGCCACCATCTCTACGGGTATCTGCTGCCGCTGTGCCTCGCGCACGATATTCTCGATCGCCGGCGTCTCCCGCAATCCCTCCGCCAGCAATATTCGTTTGATGCGACGGCCGGCCTGTAATGTTTCTATGATAGGGTTACGACCCCATATGTATTCAGGCATAGTTCCTCTTGTGTCTAGTCCAGGCGCTAAATTTCTTCATGAGTATAGCATAATAGCTCTTACTCCTCTACCTATATATGGTCATACGTCTATTTTACGATGCTTTGTAATTTTTGCATTGTTATATTTTTGCCACTTCTTTGCGCCCGGCGCAAAGAAGTGGCAAAAATATAACAATGCAAAAATTACAAAGCATCGTAAAAAGCAGCGAAGCTACACACTTTCTCCCTTATATAACGAGCTGTATATAAGAGAGAAAGCTTTCTCCGTTCATGCAGAAGCATTCAGAGTGGTTTAATAGTCTCGACGACGGCGACGGTGAATCTCTTCATCTTTGATATCTTCGAGTTGCCGCTCCTCTTGTCTCAGTTCTTTGCGGAGCTCTCGCTCTTCTCGACGTGTCTGATTGACCTCTCTCTGCAAGAGCTCTTCTTGCGGATCACCGTGGAGGCGACCGCTGTATTGCCCGCGCTGATGGCCGTCAAGCATCTGTCGAGCGACTCGACCGGTGAGCGTCATTGTTCCATCGAGCATGGTTGGATGACTGAAGACGCGCTGAAAAAGCTGTGGCTGCTCCCGACCCATGCGCAGGAAGCCCTGCGACATTGACCAGGAATCGTTTGGGTCCATGCCATATTCTGATGGGACTTGCTGAACGATCAGCGTGCGCTGCTCATACGGCATCTGCTCAAAATGCTGTTGGTAGAGCTGCTGCTGCATGTCGACGGGAGCACCTTGCATGAACTGTTGAAGATGACCGAGTACCTGATGGGGTTGGAATCTGCTGTAGTTTCCGCTCTCGTATGCCTCTGCATACTCTTGATAGACCTGCTGATTGTTGTTATTGTATGGCCACACAATCCTACTCCTCCACTTTCTGGCGACTAGAGTTCGAAGTTAAAAGCTTCTTTACTCTCCATTTTTTGTGTTTCCGCTATAAGAGTATCATTAATCTTATGTAAATGTCAACGGTAGGATACGTAGTAGCCATTCTGTACGCAGTATAGATTTTAGCTTTGTCTTCCTCGATATACTATAGAAGCTATATAGATCGTCCTTTACTTGCGCTGCAATGTAAGATGTTCTGGATGTTATTTGCTGCTCTAAGTAAAATTTCATACTCTCTTTTTGCCTCTTTCTTCCTATATACGAGGAGAAAGAGATTGTATTGGATCGAATCGAATAATAAATCCGTACTATAGGCGTGAGATAGTAACTGATCTTTTCACCATCTTATCTTCATATAATTTGTACACAGGAGAGGGAGCTCATATGGCGGATCATCATCTAAATAACCGTGATGAAATCGTAGGATCGGCAAGAAATCTAGGTTCTCGTGGCATGCATGCGGGTTTGAGTACTTTGGGCGACTTTAGGAAATTTCTTTTGCGCGGCAACGTGGTAGACCTTGCTGTTGGTGTAGTGATTGGTGCAGCTTTTAATAGTGTGGTGCAAAGTCTTGTTAAAGATATTATTACGCCACTCATCGGCGCATTTGTAAATGTTAATAACTTTGAAGCCTATAAGTCTATCTGGCGTGGTCAGACGTTCTCTATTGGGGATTTAATCGCAGTTCTTATTAGCTTTCTAGTAACTGCCGCCGTGGTCTACTTTCTTATCGTAAAGCCTATCAATGCTCTAGAGGACCGCTTCAGACCAAAGCAGCAAGCTGCATCTCCGACGACGCGCGAGTGCCCTTTCTGCTTGAGCACCGTGCCATTGAAAGCTACTCGCTGTGCCTACTGTACTGCTCAACTTCCACCTGCTGAGGACCCGCGACCTCAAACAGTAACTGCTTGACGATAGACGACAATGTATTCATCGTTTCCTCTCTTCTTGTGCATGTCCTTGCATGGAGAGAAGGGACTAGAGTATACTGCTAGCGGAATAACAGTTGGTTGAGGCATGTAGAGAGACGGTCGGGCTTTGTCTCTCAACCTATGGAAGCAAGGGGTTGGTCAGGCGGTTCTATCCTCTGACTACCCTTGCGTATTTTCCAGTTTCATACAGAGGAGAGTATTACTCATGGCGTCACCATCCGAGCCTATAAAATTGGAAGATTGGGTTCGCGATATCCCCGATTTTCCTCAGAAAGGTGTCCTTTTCAAGGACATTACTCCTTTGCTGCAGGATGCAGCCGCCTTCCGGGCTGCTTTAGAGCGCCTGGCCGCTCACTACTCAGGGGCAGGTATCGAAGCCGTGGTTGGCGTTGAGTCGCGCGGATTTATCTTCGGGGCTCCCCTGGCGTACATTCTAAACTGCGGCTTTGTGCCTGTACGTAAGTTCGGCAAACTTCCCTATCAAACGACGAGCGTGGAATATTCGTTAGAGTATGGTACGAATGTGGTTGAGATGCATACCGATGCAATCAAGCCCGGTCAGCGGGTTTTGATCGTGGATGATCTGTTGGCTACGGGCGGCACGGTCTCTGCAGCGATCGAACTGGTAGAGAAGTTAAACGGTCATATCGCGGGCATCGCTTTCCTGGTTGAACTTGGCTTCTTGAAGGGCCGCGAGAGCTTGAAGGACTACGATGTCTTTGCGTTAATACAATACTAGCACTACGTATTTCTTCTTAACGAAAGAGTTTCTGGATGAGCTGCATGTAATACAACTCATCCAGTTCTATTCTTCCCAACCGAGCCAGACAGTTTTGTTCTCAATTGTTTCCGGCCGTCTCTCCTGCACTTCTATAGCTGGATAGCCAAGATACAGGAACGCCACAATATGATCTTCTGGCGCAAGACTCAACCACTTTTTTACATTGAGATCATAAATGCCATCACCCGTTCGCCACATCGCCGCGAGCCCCATCTCCTCCGCCGTTAAGAGCATATTCTGGACGCCTGCGGCCACGGCCTCTATATTCTCAATATCCAGGATCTTAGGCTGTGTGGCATGTTCTGCCGCCACGACTATGAGCACGGGCGAGCGCAAGGGTTTGTTGCGTTCCTTCTCAATGATAGCCTGAGCGTTCGTCTGCTCTGTGCTCGCCAGCTTTTTGGCTAGCGTCGCCGCTATGATCTCGCCCAGCTCGTTGCGCGCCTTGCCCGCCAGCACAATAAATCTCCACGGCTCGACTTTATGATGGTTCGGCGCGTGGGTTGCAGCCTCTAAAATCTGCTCAACCTGTGCACGCGTTGGACTCTGCGCCGTCATCTTCCCAATGCTGCGGCGCCTCTTAATCGTTTCAAAAATAGTCATCTGTTCTCTTCAAATTCTCTATAGCTAATCGCCTATGCGGTTTTTCTTACTCAGGAAAAGCACTATGGACCTCCCAGATCTATACTCTTCCCTGTCAGTTTAAGCTATATAGAGAGTAAAATCAACTCTGCTTTTGCGCAATGAAAAACAAACTAACAGGCAAACTGAAACCTTTAGGGCTATCGCAAACCAGTACACAAGCCGTTCAAAATATGGGTATGTTATACTGGTTCGGTACAATTCTATGCTTTTAATGGGTTCGTTCTTACATGTGCAAATACACTTGTATCGGGAAAAATTGAGAATAGCTATCGTTGTTATGTACTTATATGTATGTAGGATTTTGTGTAGGCAACTAAGCGAACCTAGTAAGTTAGACTCAATATATATCGCTAATTGATTCTGATCAAACTTCTTTGAATGAGGAAAAGGGAAACAGATGGAAGCACGTTTTATTACTGATAGACAGCAGTGGGACGATTTTGTGTCGCAGTCTCCGTATGGTAATATCACACAATCATTTGACTGGGGCGAGCTTGTAAAGGACGTTGGTTCTATCCCCTTACATATCGGTGTTGTGGATGAGCAGGGGGAATTGAATGCTGCTGTGCTCGTTCTTGTAAACAAGGTGCCGCTGCTGCGTGCTCCCTACTTCTATGTTCCGCGTGGTCCTATTATCGCCGACCCTACTTCTCCCGCCTTTACTGTTCTACTGAACTTTTTGAAGAGCGAGGCACACAAGCGGGGTGTCTTTATGCTGAAGGTCGAGCCGGGCGTGGAGGATAGCGATACGACCTGGAAGAGCGAACTGACGCGCCGTGGCTTTCACGCCGTCGAGCATGCCAACCATATTCGCAACGAATGGATTCTGGATCTGCGCCCGACCGAAAAAGAGCTGCTGGCAAATATGAAAGAGAAGTGGCGCTATAATATCCGTTTAGCGGGCCGCAAGGGTGTGACGATTCGCCGTGGTCATGGCAAAGAGGATATCACAACCTTTCATCGTATTCTGCAAGAGACGAGTGTGCGCGACAACTTCTTTATTCACGGTGTGGAGCACTATGAGCTAATGATGCGTCTCTACGAGCAAGGTGATCGTATCGCGCTCTTCCTGGCTGAGCACGAGGGAAGAGCTATTGCAGGCAATATCACGATGTGCTACGGTCACTGGAGCTGGTATCGCTATGGTGCGTCATCTTCACAGCTCCGCAACGTCATGCCCAATCACCTGTTGCAATGGACCGCGATGCAGTGGGCGCGCTCCCGCGATTGCTGGTTCTATAATTTCCTGGGCATTCCCGAAAACCTGGACGAGCAGGAAGCGCGCAAAGATCCACTCTGGGGCGTCTATACTTTTAAGCGCGGCTTCAACGGCTTCGCCCGTCTCTCCATCCCTGGCTACGATCTGCCTTATAATCCATTCGTCTACACACTCTACAAGCGCCTGCTCGACATCAAGCACTGGCGCGACAATCGCCAACTTGAAAAAGAGTTCGCTACCCGCGAGCGCGAGCAGCAAGCCGAGCAGAAGCAATCTTCACCACCAGAACAACAGAAGCGTGAACTCCAGGCTACACAAGCTCTTTAGTCTGAGTCAGTTCACAATTTCCGCGTAGGGACGACACGACCCTACGCGGGTAGATGATTAGATTTGACCGTTTGCTAATTGATTAAGTGCTGCTAGTGATGGTACAAATGCGTAGAGTGTACCTGTCGTATCCACCACCTGCTGAAACGTATGCTGAAGCGGAGGCTTTCCTGTACGCTGTATGGTACAGGCCGATGGTGGAAATGGCTGACCAATAACGGCATCTGGACCCTGAGGAACATCAAAAGGAAAACTAGCATTGTTTACCCATGCGCTCATCAGAAACTCAAACTGATTCTCGATGCTCGCCATGTATGCAACGAAGAAAAGTCCACGGTCTACATTATCGTTGTGCTCATTTGCTGCGTTGAAAGGTGGTCCGAAGGGAACGCCGCGTCGAATGATGCGCTTAGCGCGGTTTCCTGCGAAATCGTTATCACGTGGATAGACCTTGCGGATGTGGGCGAAGCGTGGGCAGCGAAGGCCGTCGTTGTCATCTGTAAAGGCGAAGTTGTTGATATCGCCTGCAATCTGCTTGTCCCGATCAGGTGATAAATCGACCGGTATTCCATCCTTCCAACGGCCAACTAGCTTAGCGCCAAGTGCATCGGTATCCATCGAGCCGTCGGCCGGTAAGGCACTCTTTAGTTCTTCCCTAAATTGAAACACGTTCTGTCTGAGGCGGCGGACAACCTGGAAAGAACCGTCTTTCATCCAGTCAAGGCCAGAGATTGAGGCAGGTGGAAAGGTCTGTCCGGAGGGATCAGTGTCATTCTCGACAGCTTCGCCAAGTATGAACTCGCCGGGTTGAATGATCTCTGTTCCCGGATGTCCTGAAACATGACCCAGCGGTGTGTTCGGATCTGATGTTACATCTTGTGGATCGAAACCTGCTACTCCCGGTTGAGAGATGCCGTCTTTAAAGCCGAAGTGCTCGTGTCCGACGAGTGGGTCAGGAAGTGTTGCTCCGTCCTGCTTGGAGACCAGATGGAGATTATGTTTATTCGCGAGTGCCTGCAATGCTTGAACTTTCGCCTGCAAATCCTTAGGATCATCGGCTTGAATGTTCAGTAGTGCATGAATTTGATTGTCATTGCCAAATTTCCATTGCTTAGGATCGCTAGGATTATTGGGACTACTGGGATTACCGGGGTCCTTATCACCATTTGTAAATGCGACTTCGTCTGTCGCTGGACCTAGTGCGAAATGCCTAAAAGTTTGAGTTATATCACTTGCTACATTAGAATGTGCATTCAAGAGTGTTGTTAGCCCACTAAAGGTCAAGCTAACATTGACCCAGGTAGCTTTGAGATGCGAAGGATCATTTCCACGATTGGCGGCACGAGCAGTACGAAAAGAAGCATTGAAGTCCGCGACATCCTTTGTCTTTGCGAGAAGGGGAATAAGTTCTTTCAACCATGCTCGGCCACTAGCTTGATCATGGAAGCTATAGAAGAGGTAGACACGGTGGTCCTTGTTAAAGCCAGCAAGAATATCGCCCTGAATCAACTGACTCTGCGGCCCATTTCTCAGAGGGAGGTCATTAGAAGAGGCGAGCGGAATATGCAATGCCTGTCCTGGTTGTATCAAGTTCGGATCATTGCCGATTACCTGCTTGTTAGCTTTGTAGATTAGCGCCACAGGTTGCCATTACCATAGGCGCGCTGTGCAATTGAGGTCAGCGTGTCGTCCTGTTGTACGACATAAACTACACCTGGAGTAGGTGAAAGAGTCGGTATAACAAGCACTTCTCCAACACGTATGAGGTCTGGATTAGAGCCAATCACCTCTTTATTGGCGTCATAGATTATTGGCCAATCTGCACCATTGCCATACGCAATTTGGGCAATACCAGAGAGAGTATCGCCAGATTGTACTGTGTAACTCGTACCCGGTTTGATTTGTACAGACCCACTCATTGAAGCCTCCTTATCTGTTTAGGTAGAGGGGATAACATCTAATTTGTTTATCTCTATGAGAACGTCAGATATAACAAGTTTTTTCATATGAATTCTCTTTACAACAGAAATATGAAATTCAGGCTATGAAGGTTTCGTAATCAAATTAGTTTATAGCAATGAAGAGAGTAGAGTTCGACTTGATTGCGAAAAGCGGTGTACAACTATCTAAATCATAGTTGTACACCGCTTTTCCAGCGCTTAATGTTAGAGAGCGAAATGCTGTTTAGAGAAGGCGAAGAGTAGTGAGTAAATCATTCGTTTTTCACCTTTTCTAATCAGCACCAGGAGTTTGTCCCTACGTCAAATCAAGTGAGTTATGCTTTGCTTTCCTCGCTGCTTTGAGCGATCTGTACCTTACTTCTCTCACTATTCAGCAGATTGCCTTCAATGCCAATCGAAGGCAGCAACTGCGCCTGTGCCTGCGTGCTGAGTGGTAGGCCCCACAGCTTGATGAAGCCCAGTGCCGCGTTGTGATCGAACTGGTCGCCGCTGTCATAGGTTGCCAGACCGATGCTGTAGAGAGAATGCTCTGATTTGCGCCCTACGACGTGATAGTTGCCCCGTGAGAGCTTCATGCGTACTATGCCAGTCACAAAGCGCTGTGTGCTCTGTACGTACGCTGCGAGGTCCTGGTGCAGCGCGCTATACCATTGACCATTGTAGATCAGGCGTGCATACTCCGCTGCAACCGTCTCTTTAAAACGAATCTGGTCTCGGCTCAACGTCAATCCCTCTAATGCTTGATGAGCGGCATGGAGAACGACGGCGGCAGGAGCCTCATAGATTTCGCGCGATTTAATGCCGACCAGCCGGTCTTCGATGTGGTCGATGCGCCCGATGCCGTATTTGCCCGCCTCTTTGTTTAAGGTCTCGATAAACGTCGTGCCGTCTATCTCTTCTCCATTGAGTGTGGTGGGAATGCCGTTCTGGAAGCCGATCTCCAGGTACATGGGTTCAAGCTGATTTAGCGTGTCGGGATCGTTGGTCCAGGCATAGACATCGGCGGGCGGCTCCGCCCAGGGATCTTCGAGAATGCCGCATTCGACGCTGCGCCCCCACATATTCTGGTCCACAGAATAGGGGCTGGCCGTGGTCACTTTAATGGGAATATTGTGCTCGGCGGCGTAGGCGATCTCGTTGTCGCGCGTCATGCTCCACTCGCGCACGGGAGCGATAATCTTGAGGTCGGGGGCCAGAGTGTTGATCGAGACATCGAAGCGGACCTGGTCATTTCCCTTACCTGTGCAGCCATGTGCTACTGCCACCGCGCCCTCTTGCCGTGCTACCTCAACCAGCAAACGCGCAATCAGCGGACGTGCCAGGGCCGTGGCGAGCGGATATTGCCCTTCATAGATGGCTCCGGCCTGTAGCGCGGGCCAGATGAAGTAGCGTGCAAAGTCTTCGCGTCCATCCACGACCATCGACTTGATCGCGCCGATCTTGATCGCGCGCTCGGAGATTGCTTGCAGGTCGCGCTCATTGCCCACGTCTATGGTGACGGCAATAACATCCAGATCATATTTTTCCTTGATCCAGCGAATTGCGACGGATGTATCGAGTCCACCTGAATATGCGAGTACAACTGTTGCCATGACTACTGTTCCTCCAAGATTGATAAGTGAGAATTTCCAACGAGTGTTTGAATGGCGCTTTCAAATGCCACGCCATACATCTGCCATTTTTGCTTGGCCTGCGCCAGCCTCTGCTGGTCCCGCTCCAGACCAGGATTTCCCGTTCCTCCAACATGGCTACGTGCCTGTAGGCGTACTGCGAGCTGTTCCTGGCTCTCAGGAGGAAAAGGTAGATGCTGATCTAGCTGTGCTGTGACCTCTTTGCCCACGCGCTGATAGGCATCTCTAAACGGTATATTCTCTTGCATCATCAGTTCATAAGCCTGATCGGTGGCAAACAACTCAAAGCTGCAAGCCGCTGCTAGGCGCTCTTTGTTGACGGTGATGTTATTGATGGTCAGTGTGCAGATATCCAGACTCTCCTGCACCAGATCCAGGGCTTCTATGAAAGGTCGCTTGGTTTCCTGATAGTCAATATTGTAGCCTGATGGTAGCCCGCTGACGATGCCGAATATCTGCTGCTGTAGAGCGAGCAGCGTTTGTGTGCGTGCGCGTACCAGTTCCATGATGTCGAGATTGCGCTTTTGCGGCATGATACTGCTACCAGTGCAAATCTCTTGTGTGGGTTGGAAAAAGCCATATTCGGCTGTGGTGAAGAGCAGCATATCTTGAGCCAACTTGCTGAGGTCGAGCATGATCTGCGCGAGGGCCTGGACGATTGCTGCCTCTATTTTTCCACGTGCATTCTGGACATAGATGACGTTGTTCTGGAAGCGGGCGAAGCCGAGCAAGTCGGCGACGAGCTGGCGGTCTATTGGCAGTGGAACGCCGTAGCCTGCGGCTGAACCCAGTGGAGATTGATCGTTGATGTCGTATACTGCTGCGAGTAGATGTTCATCGTCCAGAAGTGCTTCCACGAAACTGGCGGCCCAGAGTCCGACGGAGGAGAGCATGGCGCGCTGCATGTGGGTATAGCCGGGCATGGGAATAGTCATAGTATCTTCTGCGAACGTGAGGAGTGTCGCACAGAAATCAAATACCTTCTGACTGGTATAATAGAGCTGCTCTTTTCCGTAGAGGCGCAGATCTACAAGTACCTGATCGTTGCGTGAGCGCGCGGTATGAATCTTTTTGCCCGCTGGTCCTGCCTTCTCTGCCAGGTAGTTCTCGATGCTGGTATGAACATCTTCGTCTGTCGGCTTAATAATAAAGTCGTTGCTGGCCTCTTGCTCTAGTATCTCGTTGAAAGCCTGCTTCAGCCTCTGTAGCTCTTCCTCGCTCAGTATGCCAATGCGCTGTAACATTGTCGCGTGCGCCAGGGAACCCCAGACATCGTGGCGGATCAGGCGCATATCCAGCAGACTATTGTGGGCGGCGGTGTAACGCTCGACTTGCGTGTTGACGCTGTAGCCCTTCTGCCATAACTTGGTCATGCTGTGACCTCCTTCAATCAATCGTGTTATGGAAGGGGACGGCGAGGCCATAAAAAACTCCCGTCCCTTCCGTTAACATTGAAGGGACGAGAGTGCAAGTTCTATCATATAGTTAGAGACCTATCACGCCCGTGGTGCCACCCTAATTGTCTTTCTTTAAAAAATACTCTCTTAAGAGTACAGGAAAGACCACTTTTTCTCTGGTTGCCTCGTTACGTGGGAACCACCCACCTGTCCTACTTGCCATCACCTCTCTTCCCAATTTTTGAGAAATCTTTGATGGCTTTCTTCGGTCAGCCGCTCACAAATGCGTTCTGAGGGCACATCTCCATTCCGAACTCTCACTCTGCTTCGGATCGCTGTCGGCCGTCGCTCCTCATACTTCTTTCGTTCAACGCGAGTCCTGATGTGTATATCTGTTAGCATATCAGTACAGTACTCAAATGTCAAATGTTTGACAGGACGGTTCAAAAGTCGTTTCTGAGCTAATCCTTGCTACCCGCGTAGCGACAATCCCTTGCGGTTGTCGTCGGCAACAGATGATAGAACGAGCATCGACGACAACCGCAAGGGATTGTCGCTACGCGGGTGTGTACACTAACTTTTTTAACGCAACCATTACATGTTAAAAATTTTTTAAGACATAGTATATAACCTTGACATTCTTTTGATCTGTTTCTATACTTCCTAGAGATTAGGAAGATAGGCTCTAGCTAAAAGATGCAAGCGTATCGTTTTCCTATAGCTCATAAAGAGATTACATCTAAATACAGGCGCTAGAATCAAGAAAAAGTAGGCAGGGACGACATTCACAGCGAGCTGGTATATGGTGCAAGTCCAGCACTGTCACCTGACGAACACATCTTGAGAGCTTTGTGTGAAAATGCTATCAGCAGAAGCACAGCGGATATGTCCATTCGTTACCCTGGACAACTAATAACTATATGGTTGTTAGACTGAGTGTCTGCTCTTCTTGAGCAGAAATGAGGATGGGACCACGGATAGCCTTCGTTCCTCACTGGGAGGATGAAGGTTTTTTTATGTGCAAAAATAGACGTAAAAAACAGAAAAGGAGCTTACTCATGTCAAAGTTTAATACTGATCACATCAAGCTAGCTATACAGAAAGATGGACGCTTAACTGAAGATACGCATAATCTCTTGCGTACCGTTGGCCTGCACTTCGAGTCGTACAAGCAGCGCCTCTTCAGCATCTGTCGCAATTTTCCGCTAGATATTCTCTACGTGCGGGACGATGATATAGCTGAGTATGTTGCGGAAGGTGTTGTTGATCTTGGGATCGTTGGCCGTAACCTGGTTGTCGAGTCGGAGAAGCCGGTGGAAGAGGTCTTGCCCCTCAACTACGGGAGCTGTCGCTTGCAGGTCGCCGTGCCTGCTGATAGCGGCATCGAAGACATCAAGCAACTGGCGGGTTGTAAAATAGCCACCTCGTATCCCTTCACAACCGGCCGCTTCTTTGCTCAGCATAATATCGACGTGAATATAATCACCATCAGTGGCAGTGTCGAGATTACTCCCGCCCTGGGTGTAGCCTCAGCCATTGTTGACCTTGTGAGCACAGGTAGCAGCCTGAGATTAAACGACCTGGTAGCCATCGCTACCGTCCTGGAATCCCAGTCCGTCGTCATCGCCAACACCACCTCAATCGTAGATACCCATAAATCTGCCATCATCGAGCGGCTCCTGATGCGCTTCCAGGGAGTGCTCGCCGCCTCCGAGTACAAATACGTCATGATGAACGTCCCCGTCAAAGCGTTGGAGTATGTCACCACCATCATGCACGGCCTCAAATCCCCCACCGTCCTCCCCACCGCCGACTCCGAATGGATGGCCGTCCACACCGCCATCCAGGAAGACGTCTTTTGGGATGTCATCGAAGAACTACGCTCTCTGGGTGCTCAAGGCATCCTCGTCTCTCCCATTGAGAAAATGTTCTTATAGCCGTTTTATTGCTGATACTAATCAGTTAGTGATAGTATCAGCAATAAAAACGCCTCGCTTTATACTCATGATATGATGTATAAGCATCATACTTTGTGTGGATAAAGCCTACGAAGAAACTCGTCTAATGCGCGACCATTATGATTGATACTAACAAGTTTTAAAGATCCAAAGGTTTGCTTCAGTTTTTCCTTCCCTGATGGTGTATATCTTGGTTCGGGTATGGGGCCATGCATACAAATGTAGGCGCAATACAGAATATTTGAATAGTATTTCCTATCCATGTCTTTTTCTAGCATTGCCTTTATTTGTTTATATGTATTGCATATTTGCTCTACTGCATGTCTAAAATCTTTACCTTTCAACTCCAGGAAGCAGACAATTTCTGCTTTAGATTTATCCCTACTCGTGGAGTAAAACACGAGATAGTCACAACTCTTTTTCTCGCCAGAAGACATATCCAAAATTGCTCTTAGTTCGCTGAATCTGTATGAAAGAAGATGACGTTTTCACCCTTTACTGGCTTTATGCTGACGGTGAGACCTTCTTCTGTTACACTAGTGCCATGTTGCTGATAGTCCTTCAACTCGGTTTTTAATAGACTTTCTGCGGGTTGATATGACAAAAGACGGCTCCTTACTACAAAGCGAAGTAAATGTTGGTAATGCGATTAGAGACATCACCAAAGGTATCCCAATCTAGATCTTCATCATTTATTGAGTCTTTGACCTCGTTATGATCAATCATATAGACTGAGACTTCATCTTTGGGGATGAGCTAACAAAGAGTTCAGAGTATCCGGTTTCGCAAAATTGCATGCGCTTATCTTCAATATGCTTTACTTTTTTCCATTATTCGCGGTCGTCTTTAAGAGTAGTATATCATAAGAAGAGGTATTGTAAATAAATATTGATTAACAGGAAGAAAAGGTTTAAAAATCTATATATGCTGATACAAAGATGAGAAGAAGGCTTTATGATAGGAGAGAGCGAGGCGAAGGGAAGGCTGTACTGCTAAAAATATTTGATAATGATGCTGTTTTGCTAAAGAAGGAAAGAGAAGGAAAGCTGCCGGAGATATAGATCTTGTACCTCCGGCAGCTTTCCTCTTAATTTGTTGTGCTGACAAGCGGTATATGTGTTGATGCTTCGTCCGTTTGTTGCTCCATCCCGTACTCATCCCATGCTTTGATAGGGAGGGTAGCCAGGTCTTTTTTGACCAGAGCATTTAGGAAGAGGCGCATCTGCTTGATTTTGGTGAACAGCGGAATGTTGCTGTCTATGGCCAGCCGCCGCATGATGTAGTTTTCGTCGAAGTCTTTCTGTAGACGTCCGGCAACGACGACGAGGGCTAAATCTATCTCCTTCCTCTGGAAAACGCTCCTGACATTCGGCTCCTCCTGCTCCGCTACTCCGTGCAGCAGAGTAACCTTCAGTCCATGCTCGTGCAGGAATTGCCATGTCTCTTCTGGTGCATAGAGTGGTAATCCCAACTCTTTCAATTGGGGCAGGCTCTGTTCTAGTGCTGCGTGCTTTTCCTCGCCTTGCATACTGATGAAGATGCCCTTGTGCGGAATCTTGCCGCCAGTGGCAAGAATAGCTTTGAGATAAGCCTCCTCGATGTCTTCGCCGAAGCAGGCCACTTCTCCTGTGGAGGACATCTCTACACCTAGAACCGGGTCGGCGTTGTTGAGTCGAGAGAATGAGAACTGAGGTGCCTTGATGGCTACAAAGTTCAGTTCCAGTAGCTCTATGACTGGAATGTTGTCTTTAAAGAGTGTTTCGATGAACAGGTCAATAAAGTTGATGCCGGTGACCTTCGAGATGAAGGGAAAAGTACGTGAGGCGCGCAGATTGGTCTCGATGACATAGACCTGTCCGTCCTTGACAAGGAATTGGATGTTGACCGGCCCGGTGATCTCAAGTGCCTGCACGATCCTGCGCCCAATCTCTGTGATTTTCTGCTGAATCGCGCTTGTAATACTCTGTGGTGGCAGGACAATTGTTGCATCGCCGGAGTGGACGCCCGCGTTCTCGATGTGCTCTGAGATGACGAAGGCTTTGACCTGTCCATTCTGTGCGACCGCGTCAAACTCGATCTCGCGCGCATACTCGAAGAACTTGGAGACGGTGACGGGATGCTCCGGCGAGAGCACCGCCGCCTGCTGGGCGTAGTACGTCAGCTCTTCTGGCGTGTCGCAGATCTTCATTGCGCTGCCGGAGAGCACGTATGATGGTCGCACCAGGACGGGATAGCTGACATCATCGGCAAAGGCTGCCAGTTCTTCAAGGGTGACAAAGCTGTTCCAGGCTGGCTGTTTGATATCGAGTGTATCGAGCAGATGTGAGAAGGTGTCGCGGTTCTCTGCCCGGTCGATATTTGCGGCTCTGGTGCCGAGCAGGTGACAACCATATTTGCGCAGTGCCTGGGCACGGTTATTTGGTGTCTGCCCACCAACTGAGACGATCAGGCCATATGGCTTTTCGAAGTCGTAGATGTCGGCGATGCGCTCGAAGCTGAGCTCTTCAAAGTAGAGCCGGTCCGATACATCGTAGTCGGTGGATACCGTTTCGGGATTACAGTTGATGATGATCGACTGTTTACCATGCCGCTTGAGGGCCTGGACGGTGCTGACACTGGTCCAGTCGAACTCAACCGAGGAGCCGATATGATACGGTCCTGAACCCAGGACGATTACACCTTCGTCCGCACTGGGCTGAATATCGTAGTGATTGGCGTTATAGCTCATGTAGAGATAGTTGGTCTCCGATGGAAACTCCGCGCTGAGCGTGTCGATCTGTAGTATAGCCGGTAGCACTCCTGCTTGCTTGCGCAGTGTACGGACCTCTAGCTCGTCTTTAGCTGTAAGCTCGGCGATACGCTTGTCCGAAACGCCGTTTTGTTTGAGCTCCCATAGTTGGTCTACATGTAACTCAGTGTCAGGATGCAGTCCTCCCTCTAGTTCAACGATGTTTTTGACCCGTTGTAGAAACCAGGGATCAATGCCTGTGATCTCGTAGATCTCAGAGATGTCCTGACCCATCTGTAGTGCTTTGGCAAGAGCAAATGCTCGCTTGGGAGTGGGCTTGTGAAGATATTTATGTACGGCATCCTCAGATGCGAAGTAAGTATCAGGTGGAAGCGCGCCTTCCACGTTCTTTTCGAGCATGCGTAGAGCTTTTTGATATGCCTCTTCGAATGTCCGTCCAATGCCCATGACCTCGCCCACCGATTTCATTCCAGTGCCAATCGTTTCGTCTGCCCCCTTAAATTTCTCTATATCCCAGCGCGGTATCTTGACGACAAGGTAATCGAGGCTGGGTTCAAAGCAAGCCTGAGTGACGCCGGTAACTTTATTGGGAATCTGAGGAAGTCCGTATCCCAACGCTAGCTTGGCCGCGACATAGGCCAGCGGATAGCCAGTTACTTTACTGGCCAGGGCCGAACTGCGGGATAGACGCGCATTGACTTCGATGACATAATATTCGGCCGTAATTGGATTGAGCGCGTATTGGACGTTGCATTCTCCGACGATGCCCAGGCTGCGTACGATGGCTATAGATGCGGCCCGCAGCTTGTGATATTCATCGTTGGTCAACGTCTGGCTGGGAGCGATGACGATGGATTCACCTGTGTGGATGCCCAGCGGGTCCATGTTCTCCATGTTGCAGACGGTGATGCAGTTGTCGTGTCGGTCGCGTACTACTTCGTATTCTACTTCTTTGTAATGATGTAGATATTGTTCGACGAGTACCTGGGGGGCAAAAGAAAAGGCATGATCGACGATGCGTGCTAGCTCTTCTCTATTCTGCGCGATGCCCGAACCCTGACCACCAAGCGCAAAGCCAGCGCGTACCATGACAGGGAAGCCTATCTGCTCTCCCAGCGCCAACGCCTCCTCGCGTGTCGTAGCACTCTGACTACGTGGCGTGGGAATTTTGATGCTGTGCAGGTGCTCAGCAAACTTCTGCCGGTCTTCGGTCAGTATGATGGCTGAGATGGGCGTACCCAGTATCGCGACGTTATGCTTCGTGAGGATGCCTTGCTCATGCAGCTCGATGCCGCAGTTGAGCGCAGTCTGCCCTCCAAAGGCCAGCAGGATGCCATCTGGCTTCTCTCGCTCGATGATCTTTTCGACGAAGTAGGTTGTGATGGGCAGGAAGTAGATCCGGTCGGCCAGCGTCTGCGACGTTTGGATCGTGGCGATGTTTGGATTGACCAGTATAGTCTCTACGCCCTCTTCTTTCAGGGCTTTGAGTGCCTGTGAGCCGGAATAGTCAAATTCGCCTGCTTGCCCAATCTTGAGTGCCCCTGACCCCAGGACGAGTATTTTTTGTCTGTTGTTCATGAGATCTTCTCCAAGAAGTAGTCAAAGACCCATTCAGTATCCACGGGACCGGGGGCCGCTTCAGGGTGAAATTGGACCGAGAAGAATGGCAGCGAGTTGTGAATAATACCTTCGTTGCTGCCATCATTCGCGTTGATGAACCAGGGCTGGAAACCGTCTGGAATTGTGCCGACGGCGAAGCCATGATTCTGGGTGGTGATGTAGCAGCGCTGCGTGCTCTGCATAATGCACGGCTGATTCTGGCTGCGATGTCCGAATTTCATCTTATAGGTGTCGCCGCCGGCGGCGAGAGTCAGGAGCTGGTTGCCCATGCAGATACCAAGCGTGGGAACTTTATTCTCCAGGGCGGTGCGTATGGTCTGAATGGTCTTTGTGGCGAATTTGGGGTTGCCTGGTCCGTTAGAGATGATAATGCCATCAAAGTGAAAGCCGTTATGTGTGCCGAAAAGATCCCAGTCCCAGGGCACGGTCACCACTTCAACGTCGCGCTTGAGCAGACAGCGTACGATGTTTCGTTTAGCTCCGCAATCGATCAAGGCAATGGTTTTCTTACCCTGTCCCGCTTTGACGACTTGCTGGGTTGATACCTGTTGAACCAGGTTTTCCTGATCGGGATCGTAGAATGGAATATCGCTATTGAATGTAATCTTCCCAAGCATCGCGCCGGAGTTGCGGATGTGTTGTGTGAGCAGGCGGGTATCTTTAATCTCCAGAGCAGGTATTTTTTCTTGCTTTAACCATGTGCCGAGTGTCATTCTACTCTGTGCGTGGAAAGGAGTGTCGATGTAGTTTGAAACGATGAGGCCCGAAACGCGTATCCGCTCGTCTTCCCAGAACTTCTTTTCTGGTACTCCGTAGTTCCCTACTAATGGATAGGTTAGGACTAAGAGTTGTCCTTTGAATGATGCATCGGTGATAGCTTCTGGATAGCCAACCATACCTGTGCTGAAGACGACTTCTCCTGCCTGCCCTTGTTCGTAGCCAAAAGACTTTCCCTCAAATGTTGTCCCATCTATAAGCGTTAACATGCCGTAACCGGCACTTCCCGCACTGAGCTGAGGATTGGATATGACAGATGTTGTTTGCATGCTGTGCCCCTCTTCTTCCTGACTAATTTGCCCTCTGCTCTCCTGGTCATCACTGGAATGGATCATAGAAAGCAAGAACAAAGAAAAAGTTGGAATGTTATGGAGGGTGCAAGGCAAAAAAAATCTCGCCCCCTCCATGCGCTATGAAGGGACGAGAATAGTTGCTGGAGCTATAACTCCCCGCGTTTCTATACCCGTGGTGCCACCCTGATTGCCACTATCTGCCCTCTCTGCTCGCTTGCATCTTCTCTACATCGTTGTATTAGAAATGACAGTGACCACTTTTTCTCTGGTTTTGTCTTACGTGGAAACCATCCACCTGCCCTACTTGTCATTCTTTCCTCTACAGTCAGGCGAAGCAAATTATAAGCATTGCTTTCCTGACAGCTTTTAAGAGCCTGAAATGACTTTCTTCGGCCAGCCGCTCACGAATGCGTTCTGAATGCCCAGTACCTCTCCGAACTCTCACTCTGTTTCGGATCGCTGTCGGCTGAAGCGCTCGTACTACTTTCGCTCAATGCGGGTCGTCCTATATTTTTTTGTCTGTCAATTAGCGTACCATCCACTCTACAAAAAGTCAACGTCGTTCGCCACCAAACAAATGTGAGTTGTGCATAGTATATCCGCAACGCTATAGTGACTCCTTCCATCCTCGTATTTAACGCAAGAACCTTGTCTTTTTCTACTTTTCGAGACAGTAAGATAAACTAAAAAGTTCTGCTTACTTAGCTCGAAATGCTTGACAGATCGTTGACTTTATTTCTACAATGTCAAAAAATATATGTTCTACCTGTTAAATATGAAAGGTCTCTATCTATGTCCGGTTCAGCTATGACAATCGTTCCTGCTAGCGAGGCGAGTATCCCTGAGATTCTAGAACTTATTATGGCACAGCAGGCTCGTCAGCTTGTATGTGATCCTCATCTTGCACCGGGGGGATCACGTGCTCTTGTTGAAAGGTCGCTTAGAGAGCATATTCATAGCGATGCTCTCGTTGCTCTTAACGATGAGGGCCGTGTGCGGGGATATGCACAGCCTGCTGTATGGACCCTCAAGACGACCAGTATTCTCCTATCATTCCTCACTGCACGCAATGGGATCATACAGAAGCTAACCTTGCCTGATACCGCAGATGAGGACGCCGTGGTAGTGACTTCTTCTCTCCTCACGGCGCTCGACCAGTTCTGGACGAGCGGATGGGTAGTATTGTGCGCAACGATTAGAAGTGCGCTCTCGATCTTCCAGGCGTGGCAGTTGCTCACTTTCGCCTGGAAGATCGCCGAAGAGGTACCTATTAAGAAGAGTGACATAGATTGTCAGACCAGGGGAAATTTGCTAGAGTAGTGATATAACGAAAGACCAGGTATCGGCACTAACTATTTAAAACTTTCTCCCTTTGAGGGCAAAAGAGAGCAGTCTTCTAGAGAAGCTAATCTTGACAAAGGAAATAGCATTATGTTATAAATTATTATAGCAAAATGTTATGTAAAATGCCAAAATGCTGTTACCTTTCAGTGTTATATTAAGGGGTGTTTTATGGTGGTCTTCCTGCTAGCTCTGATTGGGTCTCTGATCGTGATGGGGATTCTTACTCTAGGGCGTTTGGGGTTTGGACGCCGCGAAGCTTTCAATTCACGTAAGTTTGTCCGCTGGTTCGTTGGCTTCTTTGTGTTCAATTATGTGTTCTGTTTACTCATTCTGTACTTTTCAATGCCTGCCCTGACGGGTCCTTTCTGGGGCTGGCAGTGGATTCTCTGGCCGCTGTTTATCAGTAGTATTGCAAATCTGTTTGCCTTCTCTGGCCAGGCGTTCAGTGCTATGGAGGCAGGTTTAACTGGAGGGATGAGAGGATCGACTGCGATCCCACGCAATATTCCAGTGAATGCTTCCCGCCGTTCGATCGCTGCAGGTGTCTTAGGGTTAATTGTGGTGGGCGTGGTAGGTGTTGCAGCCTCGATATTGATCTCAATCTTTACGACCTGGTTTGACGTAAATGCGAAGGCGCTGTCTGCAATCCCGAATGTGAAAGTGGAATCTTCTCCTAATTTACCTCCGACAGACCAAAACCATATTGTGCTGGTAAGTCAAAGTATTGCATCATACAAGGGTCAACAAGTTCTGGGTTCGACGGGACAAAACCTTGGCTCGGCATATAACCTCGATCCTACAAGTTATGTGTTGCAGTCGATCAACCATCATCTCTACTATGTCGCCCATCTCAGCTATAATAATCTGTTCGTCAATCTCTCTAATCCGGTAACTCCTGGTTTTGTGATGGTGGATGCGGAAGATCCTCAGCAGCCGCCGCAGTTACACACTGAAGCACAATCGAGCATTGCTTACCTGCCGGGTGCTATTCTCAATCAGGACCTTCTGCGCCATGTGTACCTTAGTGGCTATACTTATGGTCGTTTAGTTAATCCAACGTTGGAGCTGGATGATAGCCTCCATCCGTATTGGACGATCTCTCTGATGCAGCCTTCGCGTGGCTACATTGGCGATACACTGACTGAGGTGCTGATCGTAGACGCCCATACTGGCGTTATTAAGCAGTATCATCCCCAGGATGTACCTGCCTGGGTTGATCGCGTCTTTCCATCGGAGACGGTGACGCAGTACCTGCAATGGTGGGGACTCTTCCATGCCGCGCCCTGGTTTAATCCCTCTGGTCTCGGACAGCAGTCTCCTGCTAGCGATCCAGAACTGCTCTACAACAATGTTGATCAGCCGGTCTGGCTCATTCCGATGACCTCTTCCTCGTCAAATGATAATTCGAGCACAGGTGTGTTTCTCTTCGATACTCATCGCAACGAGGCGCACTTCTATCCAAAGGCGGCTGGCCTGGGTATTGGTGACAATGTAACGAAGACGTTCCAGTCGACGCGTGCTAATATCAGAAACTATACAGTTGCTACTGTACAGCTCTATCAGATCTATAATGCGCCTACCTGGGTCGCCATCTACTCTCAGCAGACGGCCAGTGGCGACATCTTCCAGGCCGTCGGTATGGTGAATGCAAGAGAGCTGAATGGAAATAATGTGCAATTCGATCCGGATCTGCCATCCGCTTTGCGCGACTATCAGCAGTGGCTTACTCAGCAGGGTACTGGTAGTAATAGTGGTGGCACGACCAGTAACGTTCCTTTGACCGTAACTGGCAAAGTACAACGTATATCCTCGGTGGTGCAAGGTACTAATACGGTGTACTATCTACAGATCGCGGGTCAGCCATTGATCTTTACCGCCAATCTGTCCCTCTCACCTAAGCTTCCTCTGGTTCAGCCCAACGATACGGTGACTGTGACCTACACCAGTGGTCCTGGCAAAGTCTTCAATGTCAAGACGTTCGATGACACCAGCATCAATCTCAATGGTGCAACTCCAACTGTCACCTCAAGTGGCACTCCACAAGCTACCGCTACTCCTAAAAAGTAGCTTACGAACCTGAACCGAACAAAAGAGGAGATACATCGCCCAGTATCTCCTCTTTTGCTATCCACTAATAACTACCTACCCGCCTCTACTGCTCTGTCAAACCTCATAGCAACCCTCTGCTTCGCGGAGGGTTGCTATGAGGTTTGACAGAGCTCTACATTGTTCTGCGACTAAAATCAAGCATTGACATATTCTCTTTCCTTGTTCTACAACATCAGCAATAGATAGTGTAGAGCAAAGTATTTCACTTCCCGTAAAAAATATATGGAGACAACATGTCATTGATAACGCACAGGCCCTATGTTCTTGAACAAGACACAACATCTATTGAAGAGCTTATTTTAGCAAGCCGAACTGGCAAAACGCTGGAGCGCTATCCTACCATCTGGCGCGTCCGTCAGTTGCTTGCCTCACGTGTGTGGGAACCTGAACGCGATGCTCACGTGTGGGAGGATGCGTCTGGTAGATGCATCGGCTTTGCCTATCTTTGGAGGCGAATATGGCTTGTCCGCTTGATAATCACTTGCCAGAACCAAACTTTCCTGCAGGTTATGCTCTACAACTGCTCTCTGGAAAAGAAAATCTTGCTGCATATCAAGCACTCTTTGGCTTTACACCTGTTGGTATGGAACATCGCCTGCAGCAGTTTGAAAGTTCAGAATATCAACATCTGGTCGTTACTGCTCCTGACGATACATTCGTCGCTTATCTTGAATGCTCTATCTGGCAAAAAGAATGGCAACAGACCAGATGTCGCTGTGGTTGGATCGATTATATCGGCACGAGCGACGAGCACCAGCACCAGGGTATTGGTCACGCTCTTCTCATTTCCGGTCTGGCTCACTTACAATTCTGGGGAGCCAACACTGCTATGCTCATCACCGCAAGCTTTAATTCAACTGCTCATCGCGTCTTTAAAGCTGGAGGTTTTCAGATAGCTGAGCGAGACCTGTGCTACGCGAAAATTTTCAGTTCAGCATAAATACTGATAAGGAATAAGTATCTTGATTATGCAACCTGATATTGAGTATAATAGATAGTGTAATAATAACACTAAACATTTACCCTTACGGAGATAGTTTACGATGCTCAATAGCCCTGCTTCTAATACTAACGAGTCCTTTGTGCGCAAATATGGCAATGTCATCACAGTCACGCTGTGGGTTGCCGCGCTCTCTTCGCACGCATTTCTGTTACCGAAACTGTTACGCGATTTAAAGAAATAAAGAGTTTTGATTGTCATACGTTTTTTTACATTTCTGCCCACTTTTTCGCAAAGCGAAAAAGTGGGCAGAAATGTAAAAAAACGTATGACAATCAATCAGAGAGCTAGCCTGTGTTGCGCACTCCGGCGGCGATTCCGTTGATAGTGAGCAGTACAGCGTAGGTGAGTCGTGCTCGCTCTTGCTCTTCCTCAGTTGCGCTTTGCAGTTCTTCTTTATTGAGCGTGAGTGGCCCGCCCAATGCTCGAAGACGCTTGAGTAGAGTAACCTGGAAGTAGCTCAGCGGATCTACGTAGGGATTGCGGCGCTTGATCGACTCTTGCAGCACTGGCGTGTTGTCCAGCAGGCTTTTGCCACCGACGATGTTGATGACCATCTGCCGTGTACGCTCGTACTCCTGGCGGATCTCGTTTGAGATGCGTTCGCGTAGTTCTACGTCGTCCACGAGTTGCGCGTAGTATTGTGCAATGGGCATGTCAGCCTTTGAGAGAGTCATCTGCAAATTGTCGATGAAAGCGCGCAGGAAGGGCCACTGCCGATACATCTGTTGCAGTTGGAGGAGCCGCTCTGGCTGCTCGTTGATGTACTCTTCTAGCGCTCCTCCAACTCCATACCAGCTTGGCAAGACATAGCGGCTCTGCATCCATGAGAAGACCCAGGGTATTGCCCGCAGCTCTTCAATAGCGCGACTCATCGTTCGCCGAGCTGGTCGCGAACCAAGATTGAGCCAGCCCAGTTCGAGAATGGGTGTGGCCTGCTCAAAAAAATTGACAAAGGTTGGATCTTGATAGATGAGCTTCCGGTAGCGCTGATGGGCACTCGCCGAGAGATGCTCCATGCTCTCGATCCATTCCTGTGTTGCGCGTGGATGCACCTGTGTCTCTATGATGTTCTCATCTGGTGTGCTTGCCTGCACGACCCCGGCCACGACCAGTTCCATGTTGCGGATCGCTATGTCGTATAGTCCGTATTTAAATGAGAGCATCTCGCCCTGTTCGGTGATGCGCATACGCCCGTTCACCGATCTGGGTGGTTGTCCAAGTATCGCTTCGTAGATTGGGCCACCACCACGTCCGATTGCTCCGCCGCGACCATGAAAGATCGTGATGCCGATTCCATACTCCTGGCTCACGTCTGCCAGTCTGCTTTGCGCCTGATAGAGCTCCCAACTTGAGGTCAGGATACCGCCATCTTTACTGCTATCAGAGTAGCCGAGCATTACCTGTTGAACATCAGAACAATGTTCGACATAGCTGCGGTAAATGGGTTTGTTAAAAGCCTGTTCGAGTATCTGAGTGCAGCCACGCAGGTCATCAATAGTCTCGAAGAGAGGGACAATAGGGAGATCGAAAATACCCACTTCTTTGCAGAAGAACTGTATCTCCAGTATGTCGCTCACACTGTGTGTCATGCTGATGATGTAGCAGGTGATAGCTTGCGCACCGAAGGTTTCACGTGCATAGCGTATTGCCTGAAACGTACTGAGAATATGGCTAGTCTCTGGACTGAGCTGCAATCCTGGCCGCGTGAGGATGCGAGGATCGCGTAAGAGGTTTTCCAGTATGGCTATTTTTTCCTCTTCGCTCTTTTTCGTATAGTCATCATAATTGAGGCTAGTGACGCGCAGGAGTTCAGCGAGGGCGACAGCGTGGCGCTCACTGTGCTGGCGTACGTCGAGGGCGGCGAAATAAAAGCCAAAGATTTCTACCTGCCGAATGAGTTTCAGGAGTGAGCCGTGGGCAAGGGCACGCTCACCGTCCGCCAGCAGACTGTCGCGTACCAGACGCAAGTCGGCCAGTAATTCTGATGAATTGCTGTAATTGTCCGTTTTATGCTGTTCTTGTTTGTTCGTATCTATCTTTGGAGTTACTTGCGTTGGCTGGTCTCCTTGCTTTGCCCGCGTCGCTTCCAGCCGCTTCCACATGAATGAGAACTTTGCTCGATACGGTTCTAGGCTGCTCTGCTCTCCCAGTTCCTGTGCATAGTCGGGCAGGCAGGCTTGATCGTATTGCAATGATTGCTGCAACTCCGACGAGATATGCGCATGATTGACGGATTGTGAGCATTCTCTTGCCAGGTTGTAGAGGGAGTCACGATAATGATCGATGACATAACCACGTTGTAGTTGGAGTGCGTTTAGCATCGTCTGTGGTCCGATGAATGGATTGCCGTCCTGGTCGCCACCAATCCAGGAGCCTATCCTTAGGAAGGTCGGCACGTTCAGATGAGGATACTCTTTGTGCAGCAACTCCTCAAATTCGCTGTACAGATCTGCCAGCGCGTTGTAGAGAATTTCGTCCAGGTAGTAGATGCCCATCTTGATCTCGTCGATCGGCTGCAAACGCACCTGTCGCACTGCATCGGTTCGCCAGAGCAGGTCGATGACTGTGTCGAGGTCACGCTGCCACTGCGCCTGTTCACGCGGCGTCATACTCTCTTTGCCATCGTTTTTGGAGAGCAGTTCGGCGATGCGCTGCGACTTGGTGATAAGGCTGCGCCTGGTGGCCTCGGTCGGGTGGGCGGTGAAGACGAGATCGATGGCGAGCTGGTCGAGGAGCGTTTGTACTGTGTTTGCATCGAGCTCGTTCTTCTTGAGAAAGTTGATAAGCGCTTCGATAGAGCCACGTTGAGGCTGGTTGTTGGGATCAATCTCATGCATGCGACGGCGGCGGATGCGGTGATGCTGTTCTGCTGTGTTGACAAGATGAAAATAAACGGTAAACGCTCTGATAACATCGATTGCCGTATCCAGATCGCAGTTGTTGACGGTGGAGGCAATTTCTCGCGTTAAAATATCAATCTCGCTCTGCAATTGAAGATTTTCGATAGATGAGCTCTGCTCTAAACGTTCGGTGTAATCGCGTAAGCGTTTACAACTGCTGCGCAATTGTTCCACCGTTGTGAAAACAGTCTCTCCACCATACTGCTGAATTGCTCGCCCCAGGGCGTTGCCCAACGTCCGTACGTCATGACGCAGAGGAGCATCTTTCTCGCGGCGGTAATCTAATTCTGACATGTTTTATCCTTAAGATATAGAAACGTGTCTTTCTTTTCTACAGGAGGGCTGTACGTGCTTCACTTTCCGCGCAACGTCTCTGTTTGCTGAAGATCCACTGAATCTCTCTCTAGTCGCCGCCACATCCCTTGTGGCAGAACCATATCTCTGGTTTACACTATTCTAGCACATTCCTCTTTTCTATGGGGATTATATACATTTTGCACAAACTACTCTGGCCGATAGAGCCGCCTTCGAAAGTTGTTCTCTTTAGATTTTTAGAGTTTTATACATTTCCTTGAGCCAATCTTGAGTCGAACTTTCGTTGTTTTTGTGCACACTGCACAAAAACTGATATGTGAGCTTTTAATAGTTTGCATGTTCTCTTTCCTATGGCTAATTCGTATACTTGCACTATACACATTTTTAAGGCATTTTTGACGAATTCTTAAAGCGTGTGAGCAGTATGTATAGATGAATTTGCATATATACAGAATGTTCACCTATCTACCCGCCGCACTTATTTTTCAAGAGAAGCCGCGAGTGGTGCAATGGCTGCGCCCCTCTCTCTCGCCCTCAGCTTCGCCGCTATGTTGAGTGGTAATGATGCCACAGATTCTCGCATTAAGAGACATAGACAAGAAGGAGAACTACATGGCAGCTCAGGCAAGCGACACCGGGATGAAGCCCACCCTTTCCCTCACCGGCGTGACGATCAATGCGATGGCGTTGATTGCGCCCGGAGCCTTCCTCTGGACGACCTTTCAGTCCCAATCTGGTACTGGTGCAACAAGTATGTGGTCGGCTGTTTTTATTGCAACCGTTATTGCGCTCTTGACGGCTGTAGCGTACGCGTCACTTTCCAGGCGTTATCCCGAAGCCGGTACTGGCAGTTCGTACTACTATGCTGAAGTTGCAGTTCTGCATAAGGAAGAGCATAGTTCTTTCAAGTTTGCTCGTTTAGCCAAGTTCATTGTAGGTTGGGCCTCGCATCTCTATTACTGGGTCTATCCAGGGGTGATGGTGGCCTTCATGGGCAGCGTGCTGGCCTATCTTATCAGTTTCTTTATTCCTGGCTTTGGCACTCCTGTTCAGTTGATTCTACTCTGTGTCGTCTTCTCGTTGGTTGTTGGGGCTATTGCTTATGTGGGGGTAACTGGCTCGACGGTAGCTAATATTGTGATCAACGTGATCCAGATTGTTGCCCTACTTTCTTTTGGTATTGTCGCTATTGTCTACCGCCTGCAACATCCTGCACTTAATTATGTTCATCCAAATGCGTTGAGCGTGTTAGTTCCACATGATTTCAACGGCTTCCTCTATCAGTCAACAATTGCTATCTTGCTCGTCGTTGGTTTCGAATCCGCTACTGCTCTTGCCGCCGAGACCAAAAATCCACAGCGTGATATTCCACGTGGGGTAATTATCTCCCTTGTTATTCAAGCGGTAATCTTCTACTTTTTCGAGTACTTTGCGGCGAACTTCTCTATGGGCGATTACTATGCAGCGAAAGATGCTACTGGTCATGCTATTAAGGGGTTTGATGCATCTGTTAACTCTATTGCTCCTATTGGCGACCTGGCTCAGATCTTTGGTGGCAGTTTCGGTACCGCATTCGCAGCTATCCTGGCTCTGAGTGTGGTGATCGCTCTAGTCGGTACTGCGCTTTCCTGCCTGAATACTGGCGTCCGCGTAACCTATGCAATGGGGAAAGATACAGAACTACCGGCTGTCTTCGGCTTCTTGCATGGAAAGTATCGCACTCCACACGTTGGTGTCATTGTCCTGACGGTGCTGTCTGCTGTTATTGGCTCTTACGGTGTGCTCAGTTCTAATAATTTGGTTCAGATTGCTCTGATCTCGAATATTGGGACGTTTATTCTGTACGGCCTGACCTGTATCATCTGTGTGATTGCCTTTGCAGGTGTGGCGGGTCGTAGTCTGTTTGGGACCGTGATTGCTCCTATCCTGGGTGCTATCCTAAACATCGGTATGCTGCTAGGCGTGATCTACTTCGCTATCACGCAGGGTGGAGATGCACAGAGGAATGTAATTATCGCTATCGCCTTCTCACTTCTCTGGCTGATTGTCGGCTTCGGCTTCTTGTATGGCCGTAAGCTGGTAAAGGGGACGCCTATCTTACATCCGGAGGATTATAAAGAGAAAAACCAGATTCCTTTGGGCGCTGGCAGCGGAGACTAAGTACAAATTGTACTAATCTCAATCCTGGAGCAGATACGCGCTTTGGTCTGGTGGGTGTCTGCTCTACTGCTGCGTTCATTTGAGACAATAGAATTTGGGCATTTTTGCCCTTGGTGTTTATAGCCCGGTATGCTATACTTGTGGCGTTATACTACTATTGTCAATTTCTCTTGAGAAGTGTAGAGCTTATGACGCTTGCATATACACCCGGTGCTCAGATAGATCATTATGAGGTCATCCGCATGCTTGGGCATGGCGGTATGAGTCGCGTGTACCTCGCTCGCGATTTGCATGACCAGCAAGTGGTGGTTTTGAAATTTCCTAATGATGATTTGATTGGGAATATTGGTGTCTACGAACGATATAAGCGCGAAGCTGAAATTGGCAATCGCATCGATCATCCTCACATTCAACATATGCTCAACACGGGCGAGAAACGCAGCGACGAATATCTGGTGATGGAGTACATCGAGGGTCGCACTCTGCGCGAGGTATTGGAAGAGCATGATGGGAAGCCACTCCCGACCCCTGAGGCGCTTCGCTATATTCTACAGATCTGTGATGCCTTAGCTTATTGTCACGAGCACGGAATCTTTCACCGGGATATTAAGCCTGAAAATGTGATGGTTGAGGATGATGGAGATATTAAGCTGATCGATTTCGGTGTAGCTCTCCTCGAAGGCGCTCGCCGTGTGACCTGGCGTGGCCTGACTGGTACGGTTGGCACTCCTGATTATATGTCGCCTGAGCAGATTAAGGGTGAGCGAGGAGCTGCCGGTTCGGATATTTATGCGACGGGTGTAATCCTCTATGAGATGTTAAGTGGTCATCCTCCCTTTGAGGGCGAAAATGTCTTTGCTGTGATGAATCAACACGCTACTCAAGATCCTCCCTCTATTCTACTATCCCGCCCCGATCTGTCTCCCGAACTAGCTACTGTGATCATGAAGGCCATTCGCCGTGATCCGGAGAAGCGCTTCAAGTCGATGCGCGAGATGGAGAGCGCTTTACAAAATTTAGACGAGGTGGTTCCTATCCCCTATGTTCCTGAGAAGCCTCAGCAGAGTACCTGGCGTCAACAACTTGTGACGGCTGCTCTGGTCATTATCGCCATTGCTCTTATCGTCATCGCTGTTGGCGTTGCCGCACAACTCGTTCACAACACTGTTCGTTAATCTTACTCCTCTCTACTAAAGTGGCTGGCCTTGAGCATTAAAGAAAGGTTTTTGCTAAGGCCAAACCAATATCCGAACTCTCACCTATGATATAGATGGAGTGACGCTGTATCACCTCCATCGATGACCACAACTGCACCATTGATATAGCTTGTCGGTTTCGATGCGAGAAAGGCGATGGCTTTCCTTGTGCACTTCAAGCGACGGGCTTGCGCAGAGCCTCAATGAACTCGGCGACCGTAAGCGCCTCGTGACCAAATTTCGGGTAGGCAATCTCCACTGCCGCCTGGTGGTCTTGCGGAGTGAAGTCGGCCATGATTGTACATAGGATGTTCATGTATCAGTTTTTTTTGGTAAAAGAGACAAATTATATCGAGAGGTTGCTGATTCAAAACGTGTTGACTTAAACTAATACTTTTCTAGTAACGAAATAATGCTATCTCGCCTATCTGTTTAATGAATAAAAGAGAGAGGAGTTGAAAATATACTGTCCCCTATTAAACAGTATGGGCATTTTCTACATATACAGATCTTGTTTGAGTACTCGGTTGTATGCTATACTCTCACAACAGGCGGTAACGTTACTCTTTTCCCTTGAGCTATGGCGCTCAATAATTCAACGCTGTAATAGAGCGTGCTCCTAGTGTTTTTCTTTGTTTTTTTATCTTTGATACGTTCCTCTCGCACAGATTCCAGACCAATAAAAAATGATTTCGGCGGCCATCGTCCGTTCGTCGAACCCCTGGCCCCAACGTCGGTGCCTCTAGCGTTGAGCAAGATAGTCATTTTTTGGGAGAGCAATGCATGACGCACAAGCATGAGGCCACCACACCTGCGTGTACTATGTATCCACTTTATGATAGCCGCTGGGAACACGATGCCTGCGGCATGGGCTTTCTAGCTCAAGTATCGGGCGAGGCAAGCCACTCACTAGTAGAAACCGCCCTGGACGCCTTGACCCGCCTGACTCACCGTGGTGCACAGGATGCGGAAGCTGAGGCATATGATGGTGCCGGCATCCTGACACAGATTCCCCGAGCATTGCTTCTTGAGGAGCTTGAGAGACAGACGATCTCGCTTGCTAATCCCGCTGCTCTTGCGGTCGGTATGGTCTTTTTACCCATACGCGGCAGTGAACATTCACTACGTTGTCGCGAGATCATTGAGCGGACGTTGACGGACGCCGGGCTAACATTTTTGAGCTGGCGTACTCCTCCAATCGACTATAGTGTTCTTGGTGCGACCGCGCGGGCAAATGCGCCTGAAGTTGTCCAGGTACTCCTATCTTGCCCCTCTGAGCTCCCTTCTGAACGTTATGCCCAGGTCTTGTACTATGCCCGCCGTTTAATCGAGCACAGGCTTGCTGAGGCACAGATTACAGATTGTTACATCGCCTCACTTTCGCATACAATTTTGGTACACAAGGGTCTGCTGGCTCCGCATGATTTGCCGAACTTCTATCTGGATCTGGTTGATCCTCGCTTCGTCAGCGCATTGGCCGTCTTCCACCAGCGTTACAGCACGAATACGTTTCCAGCCTGGCCTCTTGCACAGCCTATGCGCTTGCTGGCGCATAATGGAGAGATTAATACGATTCAGGGAAATGTGAACTGGATGCAGGCGCGCGAGGCGGTCCTGGCCTCTCCTCTTTGGGATGAGCGTATGCAAGATCTGCTCCCAGTGGTTCAGAGCGCGAGTGATTCTGGTCAGCTTGATAATGCGCTTGAGTTTTTGGCAGCTTCTGGCCGCGATGTCCTGCACTGTATGCAGATGCTAGTTCCTCCTGCCTGGGAGCATGATACGGAGCTGTCTGACGCTGAACGCGCCTGGTGTGAATACCATGCAGGTCTGGTGGAGCCGTGGGATGGTCCGGCGGCGCTCGTTTTTAGCGATGGCCGTATGGTGGGAGCTGCACTTGATCGCAATGGCCTGCGTCCGGCTCGCTATGTTCTGACTACTCAGGGTGTGCTTATTCTGGCCTCTGAGGTGGGGGTGGTCTCGCTTGATCCGCAGGATATTGTGGAGAAGGGGAGGCTGGGTCCAGGTGAGATGATTGCGGTCGATCTTGAGCATGGTCTCTTCATGCGCGACCGCGAGATTAAAGAGGCGTTGGCACTCCGTCAGCCCTATGAGCAGTGGCTGACTACACACCTGACTCATCTGCCGCATCCGTCCTCAACTTCATCTGATACTGCTGCTGAGACTGGTGACTTGTTCTCTCGTCAACAGCTCTTCGGGTATACACATGAGGATGTCGAGATGGTTTTGCGTCCGATGCTGACAGACAATAAAGAGCCAACCTGGAGCATGGGCGATGATGCTCCTCTGGCGGTTCTTTCGCATCAGGTGCGCTCGTTCTCTGATTACTTCCGCCAGCGTTTCGCCCAGGTGACGAATCCACCCATCGATCCGCTGCGTGAACGTGTCGTGATGTCTTTAGATACGTATCTGGGCCGCCGCGAAAGCTTGCTAACCGAGACACCGGAGCATGCCCACTTGCTGCATTCTAAGACTCCGTTACTGACCGAGGTTCAACTGGCTGCTCTACAGCAATTGGGTGATGAGCGTTTCCGCTCTTTCCTTCTCGATACGACATTTGAGGTTGACGCCGGTCCGGGTGCGCTGGAAGCCGCGCTAGAGCGTATTGAGCAGGAGGCTATCGCAGCAATTCATGCCGGAACGGCCTTGCTCATCCTGAGCGATCGCAACGCCTCTATAGAGCGTGCTCCGATCCCTATGGTGATCGCGGTGGGAACACTGCACCGCTCGTTGATTAAGCATGGCTTGCGTACTCACGTCTCGCTGATCTGCGAGACCGGTACTGTTTGTGACATTCACCAGGTAGCCCTGGTACTTGGTTACGGAGCCGAGGCTATCGTTCCTACTCTGGCCCTGGCGAGTGTGCGCGCTCTGGCGGGTGAGCGGCGTCTTGAGCATCTGACGAAAGAGATGGCGGTCGAACGCTACATTCATGTGGTTGAGGATGGTCTGTGCAAAGTAATGGCGCGTATCGGCATCTCGACTCTGCGCAATATTATTGGTGCCGGTCAGTTTGAGGTTCTGGGTCTATCCGCCGAATTCATTGAGCGCTGCTTCGCTGGCTCGACGTTTACGGTCGGCAATGTGTCTCTGACTGATGTAGCGGAACAGTCAATTGCTCTCTCTGCATCTCTTGAGCACGAGCAGGCGGCTCCAGAGACTCCAAATCGTCGGCGAAAACTGGCTGATCTGGGTCAATACCGTTTCCGCCGTGATGCTGAGTATCACGCTTATAATCCCTTGATTGTGCGCGCCCTGCAAAAAGCCGCCCAGAGCGGTTCCTGGGAGGATTATGGGCAGTATACCTCTCTGGTCTATAGCCGTCCCTCAACTGCTCTGCGTGACCTGCTCTCGTTTGCTCCAACGAATTCCATTCCTTTAGATCAGGTAGAGTCGATGGAGTTGATTCGCGCGCGCTTTGTGGTCTCCGCAATGTCAGTTGGAGCTCTAAGTCCTGAGACACATAAGACGATTGCGGCAGCCATGAATAGCATTGGTGGACGCAATAATACCGGCGAGGGAGGCGAAGATCCGGATTGGTATCATGAGACGCTTGAGGGCTATCCAGTGAGCAGTAAGATCAAGCAATTGGCCTCTGCGCGTTTCGGAGTGACGCCTGAGTATCTGGTTCGTGCTCAGGAGCTAGAGATTAAGATGGCCCAGGGTTCGAAGCCCGGCGAGGGTGGTCAGTTGCCTCCTGCGAAGGTCTCGCCCTTTATTGCGCGGCTGCGTCATACCGCCCCAGGAGTCTCGCTGATCTCTCCGCCGCCACATCATGACATTTATAGTATTGAGGATATCGCTCAGCTGATCTATGATCTGCACCAGGTGAATCCGACCGCACGCGTAGGAGTGAAACTGGTCGCCGCCGCCGGTGTGGGTACGATCGCGGCTGGCGTTGCTAAGGGTCATGCAAACTACGTCTTGATCAGTGGGCACGATGGTGGCACCGGTGCCTCGCCCATGCAGTCTATCAAGCATGCCGGTATGCCCTGGGAGCGTGGCCTGGCGGAGGCGCAGCAAGTTCTGGTAAAGAACGGCCTGCGCAAGCGTGTGAAGCTACGCGTCGATGGTGGCTTCAAGACCGGTCGTGATGTGATTGTCGGAGCTATGCTGGGGGCTGAGGAGTTTGCCTTTGGAACGGCTGCGCTGGTCTCGCTTGGCTGTGATATGGCCCGCCAATGCCATCTCAATACCTGCCCGACCGGAATCGCGACTCAACGTGAAGACTTGCGCGCCAAGTTCACCGGTCGCCCGCAGTTCTTGATCAACTATCTTACGCTGGTTGCTGAAGAGGTGCGCACATGGCTGGCGCAACTTGGAGTGACCCGGCTGGAGGATATCGTGGGCCGTGGTGATCTTCTGCAGGCGAAAGAGAATAGTGATCTTGATGTTTCGTCCCTGCTTGTGTCGCTCCCTGTCGCCTCTGTACCGGGTACAGAGACATCAGTACCTGAATCGCCAGTTGCACTACAATTGTTAGAGGAGGCTCTACGGGCTCTAAACGCTGAGAGTAGTGTGATAACGCAGCATGGAATCCATAACTATGATCGCTCGATTGGAGTAAGCCTCTCCGGCGAGATCGCTCGTCGCTATGGTAACGCTGGCCTGCCCGGTGTGAGTATCACCTGTCATTTACAGGGTTCGGCTGGACAGAGCTTTGGAGCGTTCAATGTCAATGGTGTACGCCTGCTGCTGAGTGGTGATGCAAACGATTATGTTGGGAAGGGCATGAATGGTGGTCAGATCGTGATTGCGCCTCCTACGGATTCTTTGTTTGCCTCACAGGAGAATATTATTCTTGGCAATACTGCTCTCTACGGTGCGACGGGTGGCTATCTCTTTGCCGCTGGTCGTGCGGGCGAACGTTTCGCCGTCCGTAACAGTGGGGCGGTAGCAGTGGTAGAGGGCGTGGGAGATCATGGCTGCGAATATATGACGGGAGGAATGGTGGTGGTGCTGGGTGAGACGGGACGAAACTTTGGTGCTGGTATGTCCGCTGGCGTTGCCTATGTCCTGGATGTCGCTGGCAATTTCGCCGGCCGCTGCAATACAGAGCTGGTGGAGGCGATGCGCATCGATGACGATCACGAACTGGAGACGGTGCGCAGCATTGTCGAGCTTCATGCGCGTAAGACACGTAGCAGCTATGCCAGCAGTATTCTGGACGATTGGACTAACCTGAACCGTAAGTTCTGGCGCGTCCTCCCTCGCGGCACGAGCACATCTGCGCCCGATTTCGTCCATACCGATTTCTACGATGACACAATGCTAAGTGCTTCTCACTAGCCTGTTCTCGTTTGCTCTTTTCGCATATGAAGAGGGTAGAGCAATGTTGCTCCACCCTCTTCACAACATTTCATTCCTGGATGCGATCTTCCTCACCCGCGACCAGCCCCGCTGCCCGCTTCCACGAAACCATTTCCTGCCCACGCTCCTCGTCCTTAAAGCGATAATCGTGCTTGCGAATCAGCTCTCCCAGTTGTGCATCCAGCCTTTGCAGACAACCTAGCTGCGCCTTTTGTAGCAATGGAAGCCATTCAGTGTTATTATCAGTCGCTTTCAATTCACTCGTCAGGCGAAAGTGATCGAGGCATAGTCCTTGCGATCCTATAAAGCGACGATAGAACTCTTCGTCGGTCAATGCCTGCTGTAGAGTCTGGGCGTAGCGTTCTTCCGCCTTTGCTTTCTGCCTGCACGCGGGGCATTCGTTGTCTCCATTGTCTCCCCGTTTGCTCTCGAAAAGACGATGTAATAGTCCACCTCCCGGTGCTCCCGTTCCTCCTCGCTGTAGCTGATCCATTGCATCTGAGAGAACCTCTCGATAGGTCTGGGCTAATTGTAATGACGCACCGATAGCGGCCAATTGCCAGGTGTGCATGTGGCAAAACCCTTGTGTGCGCCTCAACTCCATGCGTAGTGTGACATCCGTAAACAGTTCATACTTCCAGTTATCCAGGTAGCGATGATTGCTCTCCTGCGCCAGACGGCAGACAATGCAACCTTCTTGAGAACACGCATCTAGTAAAGCTTGAAACTCTCGCGTCTTTGCCATTTTTACAACCTTTTGCTGCTTTGTTCGTCTATGTACTAGAAGATATCACGTCCCTTGAGCAAAATACCAGTCCAGATACTAGTCAAAAAACTACTATTTCGACTGATCTCTAGAATCACTAGCCCGGTGTTCAAACCATCCAATGAACAGTTTCTCTGATTACTATACACTTCTAGGGGTCGCTAGCGATGCACCTTCTAGTGACATTAAAGCAGCTTTCAAAAAGCTAGCACTGCAATATCATCCCGATGTCTACAAAGGGTCTGATGCTCATGAGCGCATGCGCTTGCTTTTGCAGGCTTATCAGACGCTTAATGATCCGGCGGCTCGTAGACAGTATGATGCCTCGCGCACTGGACAGAGTGCCGGTGTTGGAAGCTCAGCCCGCACTCAGAATACTCATGCACAGCATGCAGCATCCGTAAATCCCTATCCTACTGCCAAGCGTTCACGCTCAGATGTCTCGCCGGGAGCGCGTCGCGATCGTCAGCGCCACTACGATTTTCCTGATTTTCCCGCAGCGCAACCGGTTGTAGTCGATTTAATCGATATTGACTACAAACTTGCTCCCGATGAAGCTCAAACGCTCGTGCGCGAGGGTCTGCTGCGTGGCATTGCACCTGAAACTGAGTCGCATCTATTCTACTGCCATCGCTGTCATCATCGCTGGCAACCATCTTCTCCCCTTACTTCTAATGGACGCGCTCCTCTGGCACGCTCCTGCCCAAATTGTCATGCTACCGATTGGCCGGAGTACTTGCTGCTGCGCTGTATTCATTGTACGGCAGTTTTTGAGAGTGAGCAGATTCGTTATGAGATTGGGTCGTATGACTATGGTAAAAAGGCTGCTCATGAGCCTGGAGGGCTGTGTCCGCCCTACGAACTCTTTCCCCTCTGTCCCTACTGCGGGACCGCCCACTGGTCACCTGCAGAAGAGACGCGCGTAAGCGAACTACGCAAGCGTGCCCACCAGCGTTCTCTCGTGTTCCGCTATGCCTGGATCACCGTCGCAATGCTCGCAATCGTACTACTAGGCATGGTAGTCATCAATACTCTTCATTAGGAAAAGGATAATTATCTCTGCTTCTTGCGCATAGCGTTTTCGCGGCTTCGTCGCTCTCTCAGATATTATTTTATCTATATTTTTATATTTCTACATATTTTGCGTAGCAAAATATGTAGAAATATAAAAATATAGATAAAATAATATCTGCATGCCGAAGGCATGCAAATTGTGAAAGCACAAGAAGAAATATTTTACTCGCTCTTCTATTGAGTAACTGTGAAATGGGCTACTCGTGCAAGTTTTGCGTCACTGAAATTGACTGTGGTACTCCAATATAGCTCAACACTGCCATCTGTAGTAGGAGCATCGTATACTATGCTAAAGTAGCCGTTCGTCTTGCCAGGATCATGGGCGAAATCTACCTCTCGGAAAAGCTGTTTGCCCTTATACCATCTGGCCCTTACATAGCCCTTTTGACTTTTACTGTCCAGGTTAAAAGTGACATACACCGTCTTTCCGGTCGTAAATGTGCTCGTCGTCTGCACAGCTTTATCATTCTCGTCTATCGCCGCCGCCGTCTGCGGATTGCTAA